>CZKH01000068.1_pt2 | contig 3998 bp, 3 predicted proteins | sample 682611 | NCBI WGS metagenome assembly CZKH01 (sample SAMEA3539301, study PRJEB10725) | soil metagenome | biome: tundra; feature: field; material: soil | place: USA | collected 2010-05 | depth 0.15 m | reverse complement strand
ATGGAAATCACCCACTTCGGCTCCGGCATCTGCTCCCACAATTGGCGGATCACGGGTGCCATCTTGTTCGACACGCGGCCGGCGATGATCATGAGATCGCTCTGCCGCGGCGACGGACGAAAAACTTCCGCTCCAAAGCGCGCAATGTCGAAGCGCGCCGCACCCATCGACATCATCTCGATGGCGCAACACGCGAGCCCGAACGTCATCGGCCAGATGGACCCCTTGCGCATCCAGTTCACGGCCGAATCCATCGTGGAGAGCACTACTCCTTCCGGCGTGGGATTGCCGAAGGTCAGATCCTTGACCACTTTCTTGCCGTTCTCGAGATCGACGTAGGGGCCGAAGTTTAGCTCGGGCATAAGTCCATTCTAAACCACGCGAGGCAAGGACGGACCAGCCGCGAGCACGTCATTCGGAAAACCCCGGCCAGCCCCCCAGACTACGGGTTTACTCCCCGACCCGAGGTAGCGTGTCAAGCTCAGGGATCTCTCGGCGTTTAATCGCGCCGTTTTGCATCCCCACGCTCGCCCCGCGCCACCTACATCTCCGTTTTCCGAATCATTTCCGGCCACAGGGCATCCGGATCGACATTGAAAACTGAGCCGGCCTCCGCCGGGAAAATGAACCAGGCGCCCAATTCTACCTCCTGCCGCAGTTGATCTTGATTCCATCCGGCGTAGCCCAGATAAACATGAAAAACGTCAGGCTTCGGTTGAGCCGATATGGTTTGTTCGAACAGGGGCTTGGAGTTAATCAGGTAGACGCCGCCGAAGATGTGCTCCGCCCCTTCGGGCTTGGCCGGCGACTGGTACAGTGCAAACACGGCTGCCGTCTCGAGTGGACCTCCCAGGTATACCGGGTCAGAACGGTCTTTCGCTGCCTTGAGGCTGTCGAGCACACGCGAAAGCGGGACATCGGTGCGGTGGTTGAGAACGAGTCCGAGTACGCCTTGGGCGTCGTAGCGAACCAGCAGGATCACGGTTTTGGCGAAGTGCGGATCGCCGAGATTCCGGCTCGCCACCAGCACCTTTCCGGCGCCCAGACTCCTGGCATTCTTGGACTGGACGGGAAGAAAACCGGCTGGCGGCGCTTGGCTTTCGACGAGGAAGTCGGTGGTGAGCGTTGAAGCGCTCGGCCAGGCCTTCGTCTGAAGCACACCCGGTTTCTTGATGTAACGGTTTGATCTTCCGGCCGCAGCGAAGGCCAAAGCCGTGGCCAGCATCGCGTAGAGCCATAGTTTGCGCCGAGACATGACCGCTCCGCTTGCATCCGTTTGCGAGAGTTTAACTGATTCGGTAACAGGTGCAAAATCGGCATGGTGGTTATTGGGGGTCAATGAGCGCTATCGCCTGTTTACGTCAACTGACCAGCGGCCCGGATTTGCCATCACACCGAACCGTGATGCTGGTCATTGCAGACATGGCGGTCGGAGGATAGGTTAACTTGAGGTTGCGAGTCCTTTCTCATGCGTACGTGTCCCCGGGTTTGATTTCAAATCAAGGCAACTCGCACAATATCGGGTTTCCCCGACCCCGAGCCTCTGCACTCGTCATCGCTTTCCGGGCCGCCGGGCAAACCCAAGCCGTAACGAAATCATGACAAGCCACGTGGTGTGGTGGGAGGAAGAAGATGACATACGCAAGAACTGTTGTTTCGAACATCGCACTTTGCAATCGATGGAAATCATTTCTCACAAATGCGGCACTCATACTCACAACTCTCATGCTAATGGTCGCGGCAGCAACGGCGCAGAAGTACACCGCGCTGGACAGCTTCACCGGGCCAGACGGCTACAACTCCTTCACCGGGCTGATCCAGGCCGCCAATGGAAACCTGTACGGGACAGGGCTCAATGGTGGTGCCCACGACGGTGGGACCATCTACAAGATCACGCAGAGTGGGAAGCTGACGACGGTGTACGCCTTTTGCGCTCTCAGTAATTGCGCGGACGGCGGAGGCCCGTGGGCAGGTCTCACCCAAGCCACCGACGGGAACCTGTACGGGACAACAGCGGGCGGCGGGGCCAACGCCGGAAGCGGGGGGACCGTCTACAAGATCACACCCAGTGGCGTGATGACCACGCTGTACAGCTTTTGTTCCCAGAGCGCTTGTGCGGACGGTGCCGAGCCCTTTGCGCCGCCGGTCGAGGGCTGGGATGGAAACTTTTACGGAACAACCATCGCCGGAGGGGCAAATCCAAACGGCTCCTGCAACATCAACGGCCAAAATGGCTGCGGCACGATCTACAAAATCACGCCTGGTGGCACATTCACCACGCTTCACACCTTTTGCTCGAACGGAGACTGCACCGACGGCATATACCCCTGGCCGGGATTAGTTCGGGGCAACGACGGGAACTTCTACGGGGGCGCCGCCGGAGGCGGGGTTAATGGTCAAGGGACAATCTTCAAAATCACTCCCGGTGGCACGTTCACTACCGTGCACCAGTTCACCGGAGCGGACGGCTCAAGTCCCCAACAGCCAATGATCCAGGCCTCGGATGGAAACCTCTACGGCGCGACCAACGGTGGCGGATCCCACAATTCGGGAACGCTCTTCAAGATGACACCCAGCGGCACGCTCACCACGCTCTACAACTTTTGCTCTCTAAGCGGCTGCACCGACGGCATCGGTCCCCGAGGAGCGCTGGTCCAGGCCAACGATGGCAATTTTTACGGAACCGCTCTATACGGCGGAGCCTATGACGCTGGCACCATCTTCCAGTTCACGCCAACTGGAACGCTGACCACGCTCTACAGTTTTTGCCCTAATGACAGTTGCGCGGGCGGTGCAAACCCCTATCCAGCTCTGGTTCAGGACACCAATGGAGGGTTGTACGGGACAACGGCGTTTGGTGGAGCAGTCGGAGCAGGCACGATCTTCAGCTTCTACACCGGACTTGGCCCGTTCGTAAGTTTCGTGAGCAACTTGGGCAAGGTGGGGCGGCCGATTGGCATTCTCGGCCAGAGATTCACTGGCACAACCGGCGTTTCGTTCAATGGGACGCCTGCAAGCTTCACCGTTAAGTCCAATACGTTCCTGACGGCCACGGTTCCTGAGGGAGCGACCACGGGCTATGTCACCGTGACCACACCCAGCGGCACGCTCACCAGCAATGTGCAATTTCAGGTCCGGCCGTAGCAGCGATAACAAATGCGAAGCCGCTTCCTTAGGAGGCGGTTTTTCATTTCGGGGGTTGTCAGAGGCTCCTCAAGGAAGCGACATTGCTCATCTCACGAGGAATTGTTGGCGTAACATCGCGATTGCGCTCATTGACCGGGTTCTGAGCGCTATTGCTCTCGTCAACAAACCGATAAACTGAACGCGTATGTCACGATGGGACGTGCTTCAGGGCCTTGAAGCCTGACCCCAAGTTCTTCGGAGGTTGAAAATGACGCACCGAACCTTTTCTCAAGTCACTGCAGTACTCTTCTTTCTGGTGGCTCTCCTTCATGCCGTCCGCCTCCTTCGTGGGTGGCAGGTCACCATTGACGGCGCAGTCATGCCAATTTGGATCAGCTGGATAGGGCTCGCCATCGCGGCGTACTTGGCCTATCAAGGTTTTCTATTGAGCAAGACGCCGACGAAATAGATTCCGTTCATCGGACTGGGGATTCAACTGGCGTAACATCCCGATTTCACTCACTGCCCGGATGCTGAGTGTAATCGCCTGATTACAGCAGTTAAGTTTGATTACCCGCTGATCGAGACCATCGGGGCGGCGGTCCTTGCGTCGCGTCCCGACTACGGCACCACCTGGAATTGTTTGTTGCTACTCAGCGTGCCACTGGGTGTGTTGACAGGTTGTGGCTCCGCTGGGCACTGTAGCCGACAAGTAGGTGTCGGATTGCACGGTAAAGCTGGAAGTGGTTCCGTTGAAGGAAACGCTAGTGGTTCCGGTCAAGCCCTGTCCAAGAATCTTGACGGCCTTCCCCACGCTTCCTGCAGGGGACAAAGCTTCCACGAACGGTGGCAATCCTAAATCCAGACTGAAG
>CZKH01000034.1_pt1 | contig 4870 bp, 5 predicted proteins | sample 682611 | NCBI WGS metagenome assembly CZKH01 (sample SAMEA3539301, study PRJEB10725) | soil metagenome | biome: tundra; feature: field; material: soil | place: USA | collected 2010-05 | depth 0.15 m | reverse complement strand
AGCAACGTTGCGGTGATGAAGGCGCTGCTGGCGAAGTATCCGGAACTGCGAGACGCGTTCGCGGCAATCGTCGCTCGCGCCGTCGACCCTAGCGGGCATGATTACGGGACGATGCTGGCGATGAAGGACATCAAGTAGCGGGAGGCAGTTCTCAGTTCTCAGTTTTCAGTTCTCAGTTCTCAGTTGTGCGGTTTCGTCCAGCACACACTCCTTTGGATCTTTGTCGTCGCGGAGGCCTAAGAATACAGGGGCCCGCAGTTTGGGGCCGCTGCCGCCGCTGGCGCCATCGGTCCATTCTGCGTATTCGATTTCGGCGACAAGGTCCGGCTTTACCCAGGTTACTTTTCGCAACGCTTCAACGTCCCCGTAGAACGGCTTCTGTTTCGTCTCCCGCTTCTTGAGCAGCTTGGAGATTTCGCTTAGCGATTCTTGATTAAACCCGCTGCCCGCCTGTCCCACATGGATGAGCCGGCCTTGCTTGTCATAGAGTCCGAGTACGATCGAGCCGAAATGTGCGCGGCTGCCTTCGGGTTCGGTGTAGCCTCCGATTACCGCTTCCAGCCGGTGCCTGATCTTGATCTTCAGCCATTCGCCGCTGCGGCGCTCCTGGTAAATGCTGTCGCGTCTCTTTGCCAGGATTCCTTCCAGCCCTTTCTGGCGGGCGATTTCGAACAGCGCTTTTCCCTGCTGTTCGTAATGATCGGAGTAGCGCAGCGAATCTCCTGTGGCCAGGATAGAGGCTAATTTTTTCTTGCGATCTTCGAGCGGGACGCGACGCCAGTCGTAGCCATCGAGATAGAGCAGATCGAATGCGTAGTAGAGCACTGGGACATCGGCATTGGTGGCGGCGCGGCGGCCACCGGGACGGAAACCGGTCCGCTGCTGCATCAGGCTGAAGGAGGCGCGTCCCTGCTCGTCGAGCGCGACGACTTCGCCATCGAGGATTGCGTTCTTTGCTTTGACGAAATTTGGCAGATCTTTGAGCTCGGGATAGCGTGCGGTCAAATCGTTTTGATTCCGAGAGACCAGGCGAATTTTGCCGCTTTCGATGAAAGCTACGGCGCGGTATCCGTCCCATTTTATTTCGAATAGCCATTCCGATCCGTCGAACGGCTGGGCGATGGATGTGGCAAGCATGGGGTGAATCTCGGTGGGCATGGGGCGCTTGACTGGGGCGGAAGATGCGGGGACCGGGGCAGAAACACCTTTTACCACAGGGGGCACAGAGGACACAGGGTAAGTCGTAGGCTGGGATGGGCCGGAATTCGCTAAAGTCTTGGAGGGCTCACCTTGATTCACGCTGTGTTCCTTCGTGCCCCCTGTCTGCCCTGAGCGAAGCCGAAGGGTGGTTATTTCTTTAGTTTTTTTTTAGCTGTCGGCTTCTTGGCGAGATTCTTTTTGTCGAGTTTCGCGACTGCGTCCGCGAGCCAGGCTGCCTTTAATTTGCCGCGGCTTGCTGGACGGCTCGTCCATTCTGCCGATCCCGCGTCGCCCGCTATTTCCGCCAGGCTGCGCTTGCTAATCACCGACTCGTCATACTCGTCGATGTCGTAGCCCTCGACAACGTGGTCGTCATGCTTCTTGATCAGCAGCCATTCGTTGCCTTTGCTTCCGGGACGACGGCCTTTCATCTTCACCAGCGCGAAGTCGCCCTTCAACTTCTTGCCATCGAGGCGAAACTTCAAATCGCCTTTGGCCAGCATCGCGGCGGCTTCGGTCTCGGTGCCGGGCACATATTTTCCTTCCACCGGCACGGGAGAAAGCGGCTGCCACGTGCCCACATCCCACACCATCACTGTGCCTGCGCCGTAGTTGTCTTCCGGGATGATGCCCTCGAAATCGAAATACGAAACTGGATGATCTTCCACTTGCATGGCCAGCCGCTTGTCCGCCGGATCGAGCGACGGCCCCTTGGGCACGGCCCACGACTTCAGCACGCCCTCCATCTCCAGGCGAAAGTCATAGTGCAGCCGCGTGGCATCGTGCTTCTGCACCACGAAGCGGTGTCCGGTCTTGGTCTCAACTTTCGGCGGAGGCTCGGGCGTCTGCTCGAATTTGCGTTTCCGTTTGTACTCTTCCAGGGCCATGGTGCGACAACCATTTAACCACAGAGACACGGAGAAAGCCGCTTCGAGCGGGAACGGCTCGCGTTGGGAAGGATTGTGTGGGGACGGACGCATTCGTCCGTCCATGCCGAGCGAAGCTCGGCTGCTGCCTGGGCCACCACAACTCTGAAGTTCGCTAGAATGCTTGCACACATGCAACGCGAATTTCCCGAAGTCCCGCTAGTCGGCGTAGGCGCAATCATCATTGAAGACTCCCGCGTCGTTCTCGTGAAGCGCGGTCACCCGCCACTGCAGGACGAATGGTCCATCCCCGGAGGCGTGCTCGAAGTCGGCGAACTGGTGCGCGAAGCCGCCGTCCGCGAGGCCCGCGAGGAGACCGGACTCACGGTCGAGCCCGGCGAACTCCTCGGCGTCTACGACCGCGTTCTGCGCGATGCCGAGCAGCGCGTGCAATATCACTACGTTTTGATTGATTTTCTCTGCCGCCGGATTGCGGGGGATATTGCCGCCGCCAGCGACGCCGCCGAAGTCAGGTGGTTTAAGCGGGAAGAATTGCAGGGGCTGAAGCTGGCGGAGGATACGCTGGACGTGATCCGCAAGGGCTTTGACAAACTAGGCGTCAACTCGCATTAGCGTGGCCCTTGGCGATCACCGCACATCGCGATGTGACCTCCGTTACTGACATCATGAGGTTCACTCCTTTCTCATTAATGCGTCTCGCTTCTCCGAAGAGCAGTTCCCGCCAGTTGAGACGCTGCACACCCCGAGGCGGACGACCCTAGTTTCCGGGAAACCTAGTTCCGCCACACAAGTTTATCTTTTGGAGGTTGGTCATGAAACGCGTCATCATCTCCGTTTTGATTCTATGTGCGGGTTTTGTGTCGGTGGCATGGGGCCAGAAGCTAACGTGCCCGCCATCGTTCAACTGGAACGAGTTCCACACGAAAGACATGGAGCGCCAGAACCCGTGTGAAAACGTGCTTAATGTCAACAATGTGGGGAGCCTCGGCCTGAAGTGGAGCTACACCACCGGCGGCGCGGTTGAGTCCTCGCCCGCCGTGGTGAATGGAGTGGTTTATATCGGTTCCTACGACAACAACGTGTACGCGCTGAATGCCAGCACCGGCGCCAAGCTGTGGAGTTACACCACCCGCGGCGAAGTTTATTCCTCACCCGCTGTGGCGAACGGGATGGTTTATGTCGGGTCGTTAGACAACGAGGTGTACGCACTGAATGCCAAGACCGGCGCTAAGCTGTGGAGCTACGCCACCGGCAACAATGTGGACTCCCCGCCCACCGTGGCCAATGGGGTGGTTTATGTCGCCTCGCTCGACAGCAAGGTGTACGCGCTAAATGCCAAAACTGGCGCCCTGCTGTGGCGCTACACCACTGAACTAGGCCAATATGTAGGTTCCTCCCCAGCAGTGGCGAATGGAGTGGTGTATGTGAGCGGAGGCGGCGGCATTTTTTATGCGCTGAGCGCTACCACCGGCGCCCTGCTGTGGAGCTACGGCACTGAGTATTACGCATATTCCTCGGGTGCCGTCGCGGGTGATGTGGTTTATGCGGGGAGCGGAGCTTTCGATGCGGGCGGCGAAGTGTACGCACTGAATGCCAGCACCGGCGAGCAGTTGTGGACCTACGCCACGAGCAACGCGGATTATTCGTCTCCCGCCGTGGTGAAAGGTGTGGTTTACATTGGCTCGCAGGACGACAACGTATACGCTCTCAATGCCGCTACTGGCGCTAAGTTGTGGAGCTACCCAACCGGCAATCAGATATATTCCTCGCCCGCCGTGGCGAACGGGGTGGTCTATATCGGCTCCGAGGACGACAACGTGTACGCACTGAACGCCAAGACCGGCGCTCTGTTGTGGAAATATGCTACCGGCGGCTATGTGAATTCCTCGCCCATCGTGGTGGACGGGGTGGTTTATGTAGGCTCGGACGACGGGAAGGTCTACGCCTTTGGCCTGAACTGAAAGATGGCCGGGCGCAAGCAAGGGCAGGCTAGGGATGCGACTCGCCCCTGCTATCCGCCCCATCATCCTCCCACTCCGCATCACACTCATGGCAACGCCACCCCGTGCGCTGCACGGGCATGGGCACGCGCAGGAATGCGCTCATGTAGGCGATGGGACGGTCCAACTCCTGGAAGTTCACATCCAGTGATTGGCATTTGGGACAGCGCGGCTGCTCGTAGAGTCCCACGCCATGCACGTAGAGACCTTCGAGAATGGGCTCATCGAGAAGTTTCTGCGCGTTGGCTGCATCCGCGGCGCGCACATTGAGTTTGATGCCGCCGATGAAGTTTGAAATGAACCAGTCGAGGCGGACCAGGTTTTCGTCCGCCAGAAAGCATTCAATGCCCGCCGACTCCAGACTGCCCTTGGCCAGCAGCGCCTCCGGCAGATCGCGAAATTGGCGGATGGTTACAAGCTCCCGTACTTCCATTTCCTGCCGCGGTTCTGTCTCCGCATCGTCGGTAAATTCCAGATGCCTGCGGTCCATCTCGTCTTCGAGCGCGTCCCAGGCCAACTCGGTCAGCGACTCCGCAGTCTGGGCCAGGCGCTGCAACTCTCCGTCCGTCATGCTGGCGTAGTTCGCCGCCAGCCGCCGGCGCTCGAGCTGATCCTGCAAACGAGATTCGTCGAGATAGGACACCTGCCAAGGATACTGCGATCTGTGGGATCAGGCCAACTGGGGTCGTTGTGCTGTAGATGCTCCAAGATAATGTCACCCCCTAACTGCAACGAGACTCTGTCACCCTCTCAGGGATGGTGACGATGAGTCAGAAAGAGCTG
>CZKH01000062.1_pt2 | contig 4902 bp, 8 predicted proteins | sample 682611 | NCBI WGS metagenome assembly CZKH01 (sample SAMEA3539301, study PRJEB10725) | soil metagenome | biome: tundra; feature: field; material: soil | place: USA | collected 2010-05 | depth 0.15 m | reverse complement strand
GAACCAAAAGCTCGGCAGCCGAACTCGCGCGCTACCGCGTCGGCTCGGTCCAGGTTGGGATCGACCACGCCCACCAGACGAACGGGTTCACCCTGTTCTTCCAACTCGTGGTAAACCCGGGCATGGTTACGGCCAAAGACGCCCACCCCCACCACCGCGACGGATATCGGATTGTCAGCTTGCAGGAAGGAACTCTCGGCTGGCTGGTTGCCACGTGGAACAACAAATTGTAAACGTAAAGCCGGTGGAGTGATTGAGTAATTTTGCAACCGGGTGATTTAGCAAGTAAAAAGTGAGAAGTCAGAATGCAGAAGTAAAATCTCCTGCGTTCCGGCATTTCCGGCCCGCTGGCAGGCATCGCTTCTACTTCTTCATTCTTACTTTTGCGTTCTGCCTTATTTGAAGTTACTTTGCGCCTTCTTTAAAATCGCGATTTGCCCGGCATGATACAGCTCATGTTGCGCCACCCCGTGCAGCATGAAGTAGAAATCGTACTTCTTTCCGGGGACGCGGTCGCGGAGCCGCGCCTCAGGCAGGCCCTTCACGGTTTTAACCAGCACATCGTGCGTGCGCTTCGCGTGCGCCACAGCCTTCCGCCATGCGGCCTCTGTGGGTTTGGGAACAACCGGAAAATTATCCGTGCCCTCAGGCTGCCATTTATTCCCCGCCAGCCGGCGGCAAGCCGCATCGTCCCAGACGGCCACGTGCAGCACTAGCTTCCAAATGCTATGAGCATCCGGTAAAGGCTGAGCCGCAGCCATGGCGGCATCCACATCTTCCAACAATTCAAGCAGCGCTGGACCATGCCACGCGTCGCCCTCAAATGCGCGCCGAAGCTGCTCGGCGATGAGGGCGGATTCGGAAGTTTGTACTGGCATGTCTCTAACTTCGCAAATTAAGAAAGAATTAGTCAACTGACTTGCAGACACGCGTTATCCTGCTGAGGAGAAAACAATGTTGTCCAACCATCGTATGGCCACACATCCCGGACAAATTCTGTTGCGGGAATTTCTCGATCCCATGGGCCTCACCCAGACTGAGCTGGCAAGGTCACTCGCCATCCCCTTGAACCGGGTGAATGAGTTGGTGCGCGGGAAGCGCGGAGTCACTCCGGAGACAGCCCTGCTCCTAGCCGGATACTTTAAGAATTCCGCCGAGTTTTGGATGAATTTGCAGACTGCGCACGATCTCACGCGAGTCCGCCATGAGGCTCGCAAGCGTCCACCGGCAGCCTCGCGCGGAGTGCGTCGTTCCATGGGCGCAGACTAGTTCGCCTTCGAAACTAGGCAGGGTCCGCCACAATCGCGATTCCCGTCGCGTCGCCCGCGTCGATTATCTTCTGGCCATCCAGCAGCAAACATTTTCCCGCGTCCAGCGCGAGGCAGGTTGCGCCTGCGGCCTGCATGACTTCGATAGTCTTCAACCCAATTACCGGAACATCGAATCGCATGTCCTGATTGGGCTTGGCGATCTTCACCACGGTGAGGTCGCGGCTGAGGGTGGAGGCGTCGCCGTGCAGCGAGCGCATGATGTGCCCAGCGCGCTCAATCGTCGCGTCGGTGCCCTCCATCGCTTCCACCGCCACGCAGGCGGATTCGGCGACTACAACGGTCTGGCCGATGTCATGCTGCGCGAGCTGGCGGGCAACAGCGCGGCCGTACTCGATGTTACCGCGCTCCTGCTCACTGGGCGCGCGGCGCGTGAGAACCCCGGACTTCACCAGCAGCGGCTCGAGCAGCCAGGTGGAATTTTCAAGGGTGATGCCTTCATCCGCGAGGATCTTGGCCACGGCGCCGAGCAGACTGTCAGTGTTGCGCGTCGTGAGCGCGAGCAAGAGCTTGGCCAGCCGCCAGTCCGGCCGGATGGCGGAGAAAATTTGTTTGTGCTTTACCTGCCCAGCCATCACGGCGCGCCGCACTCCCTCGCGCTGGAAAGTTTCGATCAACTTTGAAAGCTCGCCCAGCGACAGCCAGTGAACGGAAGCCGCACCACGGGAGTTAATCTCAGCGGATGCTTCTTCCTCGATGGCGACGACGACAACTTCATATCCCGCGGCCCGCGCCGCGTCCAGCACGAGTAACGGAAACTTGCCGTTGCCGGCGATGAGGCCAAGTTTCTTGTCGTGGGAAGGCATGAAGTGAGCAATCTACCGACGAGTAGTCTAGCATCCAGGTGGACGGAAAGAAGGAAGCGACGAAATCTCTACTGTGACTCGTTGAGCTCCAACCGGCGGCCAGCGCCGTCGATCCGACGAAAGACGGCATCGTCGAGAGCGTCGAGCTCTTTCTGGGCGGACGATTTGATGACGACGGAGTAGTTAGCCACGCGACTGGCTGCGCTTCAAGCGACTGGTGCGGTATTGCTCGTAAGGGACGCTTTTTTCCTTGCGCCGCGATTCGGAAATAAGGCCGTCCCAGAAGTCTTCCCAAATAGCCCCGTGCTTTTTCAGGTCGATCTGCACGGCCACGCGGTGCCCCTTGTCGTCCGTAACGAATTGAATCCCAGTCACCGCAGCCTCAGCTCTTGGCATAGGTTCATTATCTCGCAAGGATAGGCAGCGCGGGCAGGCGAGTCAACAGCAGACGGAGCAAGCTCGGCCAGCTCAAACTTAGACCATGAAGCTGAGCCACTCCCGCCTTCGTCGAGTATCCCATCCTTCGTGGGACAATAACCGCCCGATTTCAACATCATCAGTCCTCTCCGTCTGAGATAATCGTGCCGTGCAAAACCGGGCTATCGAGATTCACGACTCCGCGCTAGACAAAATTGCTCTCGAGGGCGGCGTGGCAGTGCTGCACTTCCAGGAAGTCTACATTCACTCGTCCGAAAGGCGCCCGGGAGTTGACGCCGGAACAGGCTGGACTCAGGAAGCTGTGATGCGCATCGGAAATGCCCACATTGAAGGCGAGTTCTCTCAGGAAAGCCGTGACGCGTACGGCGGTTATGCCCACTACCTTTCAGGCGGCTCTCTGGGGATAAATGGCTCAGTCTCGGACAACCTGATTCCCATCCCACTGGATGTGCTAGGTGACATCGAACTCAAGTTGGAGTGTTGGGGTGACGTAGTTCGCGTACACGGCACTTCAGCGAAGCTGGAACTAATAGGGACAGCGGTATATGTGGAGAAAGTTCAGCTCAATCACGACTGATGTGCGGTTGCGGTCCGTGATGATTGGCGGAAAATCGCCGTAGCGCTCACTGGCCGGATCCAGGCGTTCTCGACGTAAGGCTCGGAAGTTGACCCTTACTTGATTACTCCCCGCTCGCTAGCCTCGATGAACTTGATAAGCATATCCACATCTTCGCCGCGATCCGCTTCGGCCTTCAGCCTCTCCAGCGCCTGCGACGTGTTCATCTTGGCTGCCAGCAGAGTCTTATAAGCATGGTGAATCTTGCGAATGCGCTCCGGCGAAAAGCTGCGGCGCTCCAGCCCAACTTTGTTCATCCCATACGCGTGCGTGTTGCGCGCGGCGGAGGTCATGGAAAACGGCAAGACGTCCTGCGTGATAGTGGTACCGCCTCCGATGTAGGAGTGGGCGCCGATGCGCACGAACTGGTGTACAGGACAAAGCGCGCCCACTACCGCCCATTCTTCCACGGTCACGTGCCCGCCGAGCGTCGCACCGTTCACCAGCATGCAGTGGTCGCCGATCACGCTGTCGTGCCCGATGTGCGCATAGGCCATGATCAGCGTATGGCTGCCAACTTTCGTGAGGCCACCGCCTTTCACGGTGCCGCGGCTGATGGTCACACACTCGCGAATCTCATTGTGGTCACCAATCTCCAGCCGCGTCGGTTCGCCTGCGTAGGTAACATCCTGTGGCGCCATGCCGATAGCGCAGAAAGGAAAGAAAGCATTGTCGGCGCCGATTTTCGCCGGCCCTTCGATGGCAACATGTGACACCAGGAGGCAGCCTTCGCCGAGTTCGACCTCCGGACCAATCACGCAGTAGGGGCCGACCTTGCACGATGCCGGCACTTTGGCCCGCGCATCGATAATCGCGGTAGGATGGATCGCGGTGGGACGAACATTCATGATTGCTGCCATGACTGCTGCCGAACTCTGTTTCATTCCGCCGCGCCGTCAGAGCCGTCGCCGCGCCCGCGTGAACTGTCGATCAGCTGGCAGGACACGGTCGCCTCCGCAACGCGCTTGCCCGCGACATAAGCGATACCATGCATTTTCACTGCGATCATCCGAGGAATCGCGCGCCACGCCTTCACTTCCACCTCGATGCGCAACTGGTCGCCGGGGCTCACGGGACGGCGGAACTTGGCGCGTTCGATGCCGGTGAAGACCATCACTTTGTCGGTGCGATCTTCGACTTCGGTAAGCAAGAGCGCGCCGCCGGCCTGCGCAATCGCTTCCACGATCAGAACGCCCGGCATGATGGGTAATCCTGGAAAATGGCCGTTGAAGAACGGTTCGTTGATGGTAACGTTCTTGATCGCGACGATACTTTCTTTGCGTTTCAGCTCGAGCACGCGGTCAATCAGCAGAAAAGGATAGCGGTGCGGCAGAATTTTCAGGATCTCGTGAATATCGAGCGCCGTCTTCGATGCGGCCGCGTCGATCACGGGAGGAGTGCTCTCAATCATGGTTCGTCTAACCAATTCGTCTCAATCAGCCTGAAGATTATACTGTACCGCGTCGCGTTCACAACCCAGCGGCAAACTCCTGCCGGCGAAAGGTAAATGTGTCAGGTAAGAAAACAGGGGCAGCAGCGGTGCAGCGGAGCGCAGGCAAGGATCGACTGCGCTACTTCACGCAACGTCAGGACCGGATAGTTGACACGGTGCGCGCACTGGTCGAAATCGAATCCCCCAGCGACAACAAGGAAGCCGTCGACCGCATTGCCAGTTTCCTCGCTCCCAAATTTGAAGCGCTCGGCGGGCGGACTC
>CZKH01000047.1_pt1 | contig 5462 bp, 8 predicted proteins | sample 682611 | NCBI WGS metagenome assembly CZKH01 (sample SAMEA3539301, study PRJEB10725) | soil metagenome | biome: tundra; feature: field; material: soil | place: USA | collected 2010-05 | depth 0.15 m | reverse complement strand
GCTCCTTCTGGCGAGCAAGTGAGGCCCGGTGTTTGGATGGATGACGGTGCCGAGGTGCATCGGCGCGCGCGTATTGTCGCGCCCGCCTACATCGGTTGCGCATCTAAGGTTAAAGCAGACGCTTTGATCACGCGCTTCTGCGACATTGAGAGGGATTGCTGTGTGAATAGCGGGACGGTAGTCGAGGACAGTTCCATCCTGGCGAACACCACCATTGGAATTTGTCTCGATCTGTGCCACGCAGTCTCCAACGGAAATAAGTTGTGGAATCTTGAGCGCGATGTAGCGGTCGAGATTGTCGATTCGAGCGTCATGCGGTTCACCACTGCCGTTCGCAAGTCGGTTGCGCATAGCAGCGAGCAAATCGAAGTGTTGAAAGACAGTGTTGTTTCACAGAAACCAGAAATGCCAGGCACATGGCAATTTGTCAGCAATCTCTTCCAGGAGTGACTTATATGTACACCCGAAGCCCCGTAATTGTGATGGAGTTACCAGAACGACTGAACCATGTGGAAGCAAAGACTTTCCTGAATGAGTTGGAGCCGCTCTTAGAGATTGATCGACCAAGCGTGGTGCTTGACTGTTCGCAGATAAAGCATCTGGACAGCGCTGGAGTGGAAATGCTGCTGTACTGTCTGGAACAGGCCATGAAGCGCGATGGCGATTTGAAATTGGCCGCGGTTTCGCCCGCCTCGGCGGTAATCATGGAACTGATGCGGGTCGATCGGCTTTTCGAGTTATTCGAAACATCCGAAGAAGCCGTGCGCAGTTTCCAACTTTTTGTGCCGGCGGTGAGTGTTCAGACCCAGCCCTGGTATGCCGCACCACATGGGCTTACGGATCTGAAAGCTGCCAGCTAAATGTCCTTTATGTCGCGTCGGGGGGTGCTCATGGGAGTATGGAAAGAAATACTGGAGCGAACAGCGTGGTGCGGAGTAATGCTCTGTGCGGTATCCGGCGCAGTGTCGGTTGCTGCTGCCCAGCAGACCGCCGCGCCCGAACAATCCGCGAGCGTTTCACAGCAGGCTGAACTTCCTGATAGCCCGGGAGCCACTCTCGCGAAGTTGCAACCACCGGCGCAACAGCAGAGTGCTTCCGGGCAATCGCCGAGCCCGCCGGCTTTACCCGAACCTCAGGGCCAGCAGACTCAGTCTCAGGCCCAGCCTCCACAAAAGCCGGTGGGAACTGCTGCGGCCGAGCCTACTCATGCCGCTGGAGTCGCAGCCTCGCAACCCGCGGGCGTGGCCGTCGCGCCTGCAAAGCAGCGCCGGTCTCGGACGATCGTGATCAGAACGGCCGCAATGATAGGAGCGGGCATCGCTGTGGGATCGGTGGTCGCCCTGACCGCAGCGACTTCAAGTAAGCCCCCAGGGGCCCATTAGACACGTGTTTCGCGACTACCCTGCGGCAACAGACTCAGTGCATTCGGGAGCGGATTTCCTGTGACCATTGTCAGTTTTTCCGGAATCGATGGGGCTGGTAAGAGCACGCAAATTTCCCATCTCGAAGCCTGGCTCCGCCGCTCCGGACTACGCACCAGACTCCTCACTTTCTGGGACGATGTCGTCTGCTTCTCCCGCTATCGGGAATTCATGAGTTACAAGGCGTTCAAAGGGGACCGCGGCGTGGGAAGCCCAGAGAAACCCCTGCTCCGGCGCGACAAAAACGTATCTTCGTGGCCGGTCACCATGATGCGTTTAGGCCTCTATTTCGCAGACGCCGTGAATCTTCGCCTTAAAGTCCGTGCGGCGAGGAAAAGCGATGCGGATGTCGTCATCTTTGATCGCTATATTTATGATGAACTTGCGAATCTCCCGCTGACCCATAAGCCCACGAGAATTTTTGCCCGGCTCATACTAAAGCTTGTACCCACGCCTGACATCGCATACCTGATCGATGCCGATCCGGTTGCGGCGCAGACCAGGAAACCCGAATATCCCTTGGAATTTGTTCGGCGTAACCGTGAAGCATACCTTCGTCTCGCCCAGCTCTCTGGCAACATGACCGTTGTCGAGCCTGATTCGATCCCAGCCATGAAGACAAGAATCAGGAACGAAATGCTGCAGAAACTTGCGCGAACGGACTCTGAGAGGGGAGACCAACATTCCGCGGTTCCCGTCCCGAGTCCAGCCAACATCTCCTCGGGCGAACTCATCGAACCTTGATCAGAGAACGATGGTCGCAGCATGTTTGTCGCAACATGTTTGTCGCAACATGATCGGCGAACGTCAATCGACCAGCATCTGATCGACTTGGGGCCGGAGCGAGAATGAAAATTTGTCTGGTTACAACTTTTCCACCCAGCCTGGGTGGACTGAGCGAATACGGGCTTCACATTGCGAATGAATTACGTCGAAATCCGTTGATTCGCCTCACGGTTCTCGCCGACACCATCTCCTCCCCTGAACCTGAACTTGAAGGTTTCGCGGTGGAAAGGTGCTGGTCATTTGACAGTCCTGCCAGTTCCGCTCGAATTTTCAACGCGATCCGCAAGCAGAAGCCCGACGTGGTCTGGTTCAATCTGCTGTTCAGCACTTTCGGCCGCAATCCCCTGATTGCCTTTGCCGGACTTCTCACTCCACTCTTGTCACGTCTAAGTGGTTGCTATACCCATGTGACGCTGCACCACCTGATGGACACGGTGAACCTGCAGGATGCCGGAGTGCGCTTTGCCCGCACCTACCGTTTCGCGGGCGCTGCCGCCACTCGTATGCTTCTTCTTTCCAACTCCGTATCCGTGCTCATGCCTGGATATCGCAAGATCCTCCACGAAAAGTATGGCCGCGATAATGTGCATCTTCGCTCGCACGGCATTCTTTCCAGAGAACCCGAATATCCGGATTTATCCCGGCGTGGAAATCCGGAACACCGCATTTTGGCCTTTGGCAAGTGGGGAACTTACAAGCGCCTCGAGTTAATGATTGAGGCCTTCCAATATGTGGCGGAAACTTTGCCGAATGCCAGGTTGGTAATCTCTGGAGGGAACCATCCGCACGCCCCGGGCTACGTAGAGTCGCTGAAAAAGAAGTGTGAGGCAAATCCGAAAATCGAATTCACCGGCTACATGCATGAGGATCGATTAGCCGGTCTGTTCCAAAGCTCTTCCGTCGCCGTCATGCCTTACTCTTCGTCCAGCGGGAGCAGCGGGGTCGCACACCTGGCCTGCGCCTACGGAGTTCCGATCGTGTGCGCGGATCTTGAGGATTTTCGTCAGATGTCCGATGGCGAGGGGATGGCAATTGAGTTTTACAAACCCGGCGAAGCCAAGGATCTGGCGGCTTGCCTGATTCGTTTTTTGTCGGATCCGGCAAAGCAACGGGAGATGGCGGAGCAGAATTTTTCCGCAGCCCTTCGTATGACCATGCCGAATGTCGTTCTGAAATATCTGCGCCATTTCGAATTGGAGCAGAGAACGGTGGCTTTGCGGCATGTAACCAGATTCCGCAGGCTGCCGAGTTGGGTCCCTTCGAAGTCGCTCCTGTTAAGACTGATGTCCCGCAAGTCGCTCGGGTGGGTTCATCGCTCTGCCCTCCACCGGCCATCGCCGCGCATCCCGAACAATAAGGGCCTATTGAACAATGACATTGACCGTAGTGGAAAGGTTGCTGGAACTCGAGCTCCCATTAATGGTAACGGAGTAGCTGGCCGAAGTGGCAGTGGCAGCGGCAGCCGCGTTGGCCCCGACGTTTTTCCCTCCGCAAGAAGCTCCAAGCATTCCCAGTCCGATGACACCGCAGAGCGCGAGCGCCTGTATCCCGCGCTGGCGCCGCCCCTTGCCCAGGAAAGCGAAGCCAACAAGCCCGAAGGGCAGAAGCCAACTGGCATAGATGGGAACAGACTTCCTGCGTTCAGGCAGATTCATCCCCGTGACGGTGGTGGAGGAAATGGTAAGAGTGGAAGTAGCGGTGCCGGCACCAGGGGTAATGCTGGCGGGATAGAAAGAACAGCTCAAAGTATTGGGAATGCCGCTACAGCTCAGCGAGATGGGGCTGTTGAATGATCCGGATTGCGGCTTTGCGCTGACGGTAAGGTTTCCTGACATCCCGGCGGGAATCGTTAGGGACCCAGGTGACGCCGTGAAAGATAGAGTCGGGGGCAGCTGTGCTGGGACACACGTTGCCGTGTAGCTTGTCGCCCCTGTGATCTGGTTCGCCAAACTTGGCTTGCCGATCGCTTGCACAAATAATGTGTAGCTCCCGTTGGGAATCGGGAATCCGCACAAATTCAGCGAGTGGATTCCGGTTGCGATCTCCGTCAGAGGCATCAGATTCTGACCATCGGAACTGATATATACCGTGTAATGGTCGACCGTGCTCTCGTCGCCGCTAAGCGTCCACTGCAAAGAATTTGCGGCCACTGCGCCGGAAAGCGTCAAACAGTTGTCGATGCCCGATTCGATCTCTGTCGCCTCTTCATAATCGTTCCACGTCACCAGTTGAAGATACGGAAGCGGTTCCCCAGCGTTGTACATGCTGTTGAGCTTGGAAAATGTTTCCAGCCAGGTCTGGCCGCATTGCTGTTTCATGATGCGGTTCGATCCCCAGGACGCCAGCGTGTCGTTGAATCCTTTATAAGTTGCCCCAACCGTTTGCTCGCTTGGATGGGACATGCCCGCGTCGTAGAAGCTGGCCAGGTAACCCATTCCATAATCAGTGGTCGTCGGCATCACCCACGAATAGCTGCCATCGGTGAGAACGTGGGTGAATCCGCTGTTATTCTGAAAAATAAATGTAGGATGCGTACTCATCGCCGCGTTGGCTGCGTTCCAGTCAACCGAAGGATAGGAAAGATCGACGCTAAAATTTGTAACCACCGGTTGTCCCTGTATCGTCATGTAGGCCGGCGAAGGGAAGTACGTGTTCTCGATGTACTGCAGGTCGTCGACTAACGCCTGTTGCGGGGAGCAACCTGAGCAGGAATACCACTCGATGGCTCCCTGATCGATCATGATCGAGAAAGTGAATCCAGGATGGCTCTCCGCTGCCGTCATAACCAACTGCGTGGCCTGGTCGATGGTATTGCCAGGCCCATACCAGTCGATAATCACGCCATCGATGCCGCGGCTCACCATGTCATCGATCTGACTCTGGACCTGCGCCGCGTTCGTCTCACTGTAACCAATGTTCATGTGGTTCGACTGACCGAACCAAAGAACCATGTGAGCATAAACCTTGGTCGTGGCCCCGGGATAAAGCAGGGTATGAACGTCAACCTTACTTATGTTCCCCGCGCCCCGATTGTTATTCGATTGCGTCGTAAAGCTATTCGCCGCACTGGTGTTATCGGACGTCTGAGCTGCGAGAGTGGTTGTGGGCACCACGTAAGAGGAGCTAGCCGAACCTAAGGCTGAAGCTCCCAGGACTGTGACTGCAACTGCAACTACCAAAGTAAGACGCATTGGTCCTCAGGGGCGGAAATAGAGCCGAGGAACTTGCTTCGGATCTGGGACCAGCCCGGGGAAG
>CZKH01000041.1_pt1 | contig 6317 bp, 4 predicted proteins | sample 682611 | NCBI WGS metagenome assembly CZKH01 (sample SAMEA3539301, study PRJEB10725) | soil metagenome | biome: tundra; feature: field; material: soil | place: USA | collected 2010-05 | depth 0.15 m | reverse complement strand
GAAGGCTGTCGATCTCTCGGCGAGCGCATCGGAAAGCGATCAGGCCTATGTTCAGGCTCTGGCCAAACGCTTTCCGGCGGATTCAAAGTCCGATCTGAAAAAAGCTGCGGAGGAATATCGCGACGCGATGCGGCAGGTGGTCAGCGAATTTCCCGACGATTTGGATGCGGCGACGCTGTTCGCCGAGGCTGGCATGAATTTGCATCCCTGGGGGCTATGGCATGTCGATGGCACACCCGAGGTGGGAACGGATGAAATCGTGGCCACGCTGGAGTCGGTGATGAGGCGCGATCCCAACCATCTGGGCGCGATTCATTACTACATTCATGCGGTGGAAGCTTCGGCCACTCCTGAGCGCGCCCTGGCTGGTGCGGACAAGCTGGCGGCGCTGGCGCCCGCGGCCGGGCACATCGTACACATGCCGGCGCATGTTTACATTCGTACCGGCGACTATGAAGCCGCCGTAAAAACCAACGAGCAGGCTGCGTCGGTGGATCGGGAATACATCAAAGCTACCGGAGTGCAGGGCATCTATCCGATGATGTATTACAGCCACAACCTGCACTTCATTGCGATGTGCGCGGCGATGAACGGCAATTACGCCGAGTCCAGGAAGAATGCGAACTTGCTGGTCGAGAATGTTGGTCCGCACGTGAAGGAGATGCCGCCACTCGAAGGCTTCATGACGATTCCAGTGGCGGTGGAGATACGATTCCATCATTGGAATGAAATTCTGAAAATGCCACAGCCGGATGCTGCGATGAAAACAGCGACAGTTTTTTGGCACTTCGGGCGCGGGCTGGCGCTCGCCGGTACTGGGAAGATGACGGAAGCGGAGGCGGAATACAAGATTGTCTCAGACGCTGAGGCGGCTACCCCTCCCGACGTTATTTTTCAGATGCCGATCAACAACAAGGCCAAGGACATCATGAAGATCGCGAAGGATGTTCTGGGCGCCAAGATCGCGGTGGCGAAAAAAGACAACAACAGGGCGATTGGGATGCTAAGGGAAGCCGTTACCATCCAGGACACGCTGAAGTATGGAGAGCCGCCCGATTGGTTCTTTCCGGTGCGCGAATCGCTGGGAGGTGTGCTGCTTATGAGCGGGGACGCGGCCGGCGCGGAGAGAGTGTTTCGTGACGACCTCGACCGGAATCTGCGTAATCCTCGATCGCTGTGGGGACTGCATCAGGCCCTGCTGCAGCAGAAGCGCGACTATGACGCAGGATTTATTCAGAGGCAATTTGAGGCGTCGTGGAAGGGTGAAGATCAGGAATTGAAGATCGAAGATTTGGTGTGAGTCTGGATCGCGATATTTCCGGGGCTGGGTTTTGCCAGCCCCGGTTTTATTGGTGCGGAGGGCATGGTTTCTGGGTCGGAGAGGACGCGGGCGAGAGCGCCCACATCGTCGGGGGCAAACTCGCGGAGGAGCAGGCGTGGGGTTTCGAGGATTTGCATGGCGTACGCGAATGTTTTCGCGGTCTAGTCTCCGACTATAATCTGCGCGATGGCTTCCCCTAATAAAGATATCGGAAAAAAGATCGAAGCGCTTCGCGAGAAGATTCGGCAGCACGAATATTTGTATTACGTCCTCGACCAGCCTGAGATCGGCGATGCCGAGTTCGATAAGTTGATGCGGGAGTTGAAGGATCTTGAGGCGGAGCATCCCGAACTGCTTACGGCGGATTCTCCTACACAGCGGGTGGGCGGCAAGCCGCGCGAAGGGTTTGTCAAAGTGCGGCATTCGTCGCCGATGTTGTCGCTCGACAACACTTATAGCGAGGAAGAGCTGCGCGACTGGGAGCGGCGCGTGCACGAATTGAGTGGCCGCAGCGACGTGGACTATGTTTGCGAACTGAAGCTGGATGGAATGTCGCTGGCGCTGATTTATGAGGATGGGAAGCTGGTGCGCGGAATCACGCGCGGTGACGGGAGCACCGGGGAAGATGTGACGCTTAACGTGCGCACGGTGCGGTCGGTGCCGCTTTCAATTTCAAAAGAGAAGCTGAAGAAGGCGGGCATCCCCGCGGATTTTGAGGTGCGTGGGGAACTACTGATGCCGCTGGCGGCGTTCAAGCGAATGAATGAGGAGCGAGAGCGCAAGGGACTTTCCTCGTTTGCGAATCCGCGGAATGCGACGGCGGGAACGGTGCGGCAACTGGAGTCCAGAGTCACGGCGGAACGGCGTCTGGATTATTTTTCCTACATGCTGCTGCGGGATGGGCGCACTTACTTTGATCGGCACTCGAAGACGCTGGACGCGCTCGATGCTGCGGGTTTCAAGGTCAATGGAACTCGCAAGCTGGTGCATAGCATGGAGGAAGTTTGGGCATTCATCCAGCAGTGGGCGGAAAAGCGCGAGGCGCTGGCGTACGAGATCGATGGCATTGTGGTGAAGGTGGATCGAACGGCGTTGCAGGATGAACTCGGGTTCACGGGGAAAGCTCCGCGCTGGGCGATTGCTTATAAGTACGCGGCGCGGGCGGGGATTACGAAGCTGGAAGATATCCGAGTGCAAGTCGGACGCACGGGCAAGCTCACACCGGTCGCGATGCTGGCTCCGGTTTTGATCGGCGGGACCACAGTGAGAAATGCCACGCTGCACAACATGGATGAGATTGAGCGGCTGGGGGTAGAGATTGGCGACTGGGTGCAGGTGGAGCGCGGCGGGGATGTAATTCCGAAAGTTGCGAGGGTCATCGATGATAAAGACCATCCTCGTCCCCGCGACGTTAAAGACTTTGAGATGCCGAAGAAGTGTCCGGTGTGCGAGACCAATGTTGTGCGCACTGAAGGCGAGGTGGATTATCGCTGCGTCAATGCGAATTGTCCGGCGAAGTTGCGCGAGACGATTCTGCATTTCGCATCGCGCGGGATCATGAATATCGATGGCATGGGCGATGCGCTGGTGAATCAGCTTACGGAGCGCGGGCTGGTGAAAAATGTTGCGGATATTTACAAACTGACGAAAGCGGATCTGCTGAGCCTGGAGCGTGTGGGCGACAAATCGGCGGAGAACATTCTTCGGGAGATCGAGAATTCGAAGAAGCTGCCGCTGGAGCGCGTGATCTACGGTCTGGGAATTCGAATGGTGGGGGAGCGTACGGCGCAGTTTTTGGCCGAGCATTTTGGATCGATGGAGGAACTCGAAAAAGCTGGCGTCGAAGAATTGCAGAATGTGAATGAAGTTGGTCCGCGGATCGCGGAGAGCATTGTGGAGTTCTTTGCCATTGCGGCCAATCAGGACTTGATTGAGCGGCTGCGAAAGGCGAAGCTGAGGCTCACTGGTGAGCGGAAGCAGCGCGGGACGAAGCTGGCGGGGAAGACATTCGTGTTGACTGGAACGCTGGCGCATTTCACGCGCGATGAAGCGAAGAAGATGATCGAAGATGCGGGCGGGAAGGTTACGGGGTCGGTGACTAAGAAGACGGATTACCTGGTGGCGGGGGCGGATGCAGGGTCGAAGCTGGATAAGGCGAAGGAACTGGGGGTTAGGGTGATTGAGGAAAAGGAATTGGAGCAAATGTTGATTTGACGTTAGCAATATTACTACTTAGTAATTAATGAATATCCTGCATACAGTGCGGGATATTCATGGTAGTATGTTTGTCTGTGATCGAACGCCAAGCCGATCTTCTGATGGTTCGCGGGGCTTTGCGGCGCAGCCGCGTTGTGGCTCTGCTGGGGCCGCGGCAGTGCGGTAAGACCACGCTGGCGCGGCAATTTGTCCCACCCGATTCGCTCAACTATTTCGATCTGGAAGACCCGCGGAGCCTGGCGCGGCTGAGCGAGCCAGACATGGCGCTGCGTCCGCTGAAGAAGTTGGTGGTGATTGACGAGATTCAGCGGCGTCCCGATCTTTTTCCGTTGTTGCGCGTGCTGGCGGACCGTTCGCCGCTGCCGGCACGCTTCCTGATTCTGGGCAGCGCGTCGGAGGATCTGCTCCAGCAATCGTCGGAAACGCTGGCCGGGCGGCTGGAAACAGTGCCGCTGGAGGGCTTTCGGCTTTCGGACTTGGGAGCCTCCGCACAAAGCCGTCACTGGCTGCGCGGCGGCTTCCCGCTGGCTTACACGCCACGGCGGGAGCCCGACTCAGTGAGTTGGAGGCGGCAATTCCTGCAGACCTTTCTGGAGCGCGATATCCCTCAGTTCGGCATCGAGATTCCGGCGGCGGCGCTACGGCGGTTCTGGAACATGGTGGCGCACTGCCACGGACAAATCTGGAATGCGGCTGAACTGGCTCGCGCGATGGCGATGAGCGAGTCGACGGTGCGGCGCTATCTGGATCTAATGGCAGGAGTTTTCATGGTCCGCCAGTTGCCGCCGTGGTTTGAGAATCTGGGCAAACGGCAGGTAAAGTCACCGAAGGTTTACGTGCGCGATTCGGGACTTCTGCATTCCCTGTTGGGCATTACCAACCGGCTCGATCTGGAAAATCATCCGAAGGTGGGCGCGTCGTGGGAGGGGTATGCGGTGGAGGAGGTGTTGAAGTCGTTCCGTCCCGACGAAGCATATTACTGGGCGACTTACAACGGAGCGGAGCTCGATCTGCTCTTGTTCAAGGATGGACGACGAATCGGGATCGAATGCAAGCGCGCGGACGCGCCTGTGCTTACGCCGTCGATGCGGACTGCTCTTACTGATCTGAGACTTGATCATCTCTATGTGTTGTATCCCGGGGACAAGACGTATTCGCTGGGGAAGAAAGTAGAAGTGGTGCCCTTGGCGAAGTTCGTGAAGGCAAAGTGAGGAAGAAGAGCGGCTATGTTTGTGTCTTCAGGGGCTGAAGAGACCGCGTGAGAACGCGTTGTATCGGGTCGCTTTGCCCATAGATGTTGGAAAAACTCTTGCGGCCCAGCTAGCGGAGTGCCCGCAGCCGGGTCAGGTTGAACGAGATGGCGGCCAAGGTGAACTCGATCCCGACTTTCTCCAGGCCGCGTAAGCGAAACCGCCTCATCCCGCGTTGTTCTTTTAACGTTCCCCAAACCGGTTCGACTAAGGCCTTGCGTCGGCGATAGACTGCTTGCCCAGTCGGCCCGCGCAGCTTTTGCCGCATGCGCCGTTGCGTTTTGCTCAGCCGCATCGGGGTACAGCGTTGCCCGGTGTTCAACTCCCGCGCCAGATTCGAATCCGGCAAGTACACGTCCAACCCCCGGCCTTCCAACTCGTCAATGTTTTCCAGTGAGAAAAATCCGGCGTCGGCCAAAATCTTTTCCGCCTTCACTCCGCTCTGTCGCTCCGCTTCTTCCACCAGCGGGATCAGGCTGTGGTTGTCCGCTGCATTCTGCGTCACTCGTTGCCCCACGATCAGTTGATCTTCATTCACCGCCGCTTCCGCCGTGTAGCCCAGCGCAAACCCGCTCCGCTCCCGTAGAAAACGCGCGTCCGGATCCGTGCGCGACAGCTTCTTCATCCCGCTCTTGCGCAGCTTCTCCAGCCGCCGCGGCAGGGCTTGCAACTGCTCCTGCAATTTTTCCAGATGCACCCTCGTCCCCGCCCCTTCGTTGGGATCGTCCTCCTCGCACTGCTTCTGCCACTGGCGAATGTCTCGCCGCAACCGTGCCCGCTTCTGCCGCAACCGCTCTTCCGTCTCCAGCCGGTGACGCGACGCCGCCGCATGTATCCGCGTCGAGTCGATCGCCACCTGCCCCAACCGCCCCAGCTTCATCGCCCGCGCCATCTCCAGCACCTGCGTGAACACGTCGTTCACTCCCCGCCCGTGCCGCCGCCGAAACGCACTCAACGCCCAGTTGTCCGGCCGCGCTCCCCCCGCCAGATACCGCAGCCCCAGGTCTTCGCGAATGCGCTGCTCCAGCCGCCGCCCCGACGTCATCCCCACCGCATAGGCATACAACCACACCTTCAACATCAGCGCCGGGTGATACAGCTCCCCGCCCTCCACGCTGTATTCCTGCTCAAAACTCCTCAGGTCCAGATGCTCCACCGCTTCGTGAATGAAAAAACAGAGATGGTCTTTCCCCAGTTCGTCCTTCACACTCGGCGGCAATAAATACGCTTGCTCCGGCGCATACGGCAAAAATCGTCCCATACTTCTCTTTCTCCCTCATCTGTCGCACAATTGCAAGTGAGTTCTCACGCACTCTCTGAAGCCCTTGTCATTATTGGCTCTAAGCGGCACGACTGAAGTCGTGCCCTTCCCGAATCAACTCTTGAAACCAAGCGACTTTATACACTACCGATCTTCAGCGCTACCGTCATCCTTTTCCACGTCTCATCCAGCGTCTCCGGCAGAATCCTCGTCTCGCACACTACCGAAACGAAGTTGGCATCGGCAACCCAGCGGGGGAGGAATCGCC
>CZKH01000029.1_pt1 | contig 6657 bp, 7 predicted proteins | sample 682611 | NCBI WGS metagenome assembly CZKH01 (sample SAMEA3539301, study PRJEB10725) | soil metagenome | biome: tundra; feature: field; material: soil | place: USA | collected 2010-05 | depth 0.15 m | reverse complement strand
CGTGCCCTTCCCGGTCGTGGCGCTGCCGAATCGTCAGAGGGATGGGGCTGTGGAATCCCATGTCTCGCAAAAGACGCGAGACATGGGGCACCCGCGGTCCGTGATGGCATCGGCTGAAAGCAGGTTCCTCACCGGGCCTTCAGCCCGATTCGGAATGACAAAGGTTTGAGGGGCTTGCCGCACCCTTCGGCGCGCTTCGCTTGCTCAGGGCAGGCTCAAGGACTGAAATCGTGCACTTCCCGGTCGTGGTGCTGCGAAATCCCCGGAGGGCTGGGGCCGTGGAATCCCGCCCTTCGACTGCGCTCAGGGAAAGGTCCTTTAGCAGAGTGCAGCGGAAGATGGGGCATCCGCGGTCGGTGTGGCGCAGGTACCTCGGGGGCTAAAGCCCGCATGAAAAAGGGGAGGCTTATCGCAGCGCTGAAAGCGCTGCGCCACCCAGAATCTATCTCGCATTTTGGGCATTTCCACAGGGCTTGTTTCGTGAATGTGACGGATGACCTTGTGGACGTACTTAGGATTGAAATAGCGGGATCGTTCTGCCGGTGTCCAGAAAACTAGAGGGGGATTGGAGATGAGGAGGAAGGCGAATCGGATGGCGGGCGCGAAGTTGACGGGAAGGAAAGAACGCGGGGAGTGGGCTGAGCTTTATTTCATGATGCTGGCTGCAGGGTTGGGAATGAATGTGTCGAGGCCGTTTGGGAGTGCCTGGAGATACGACGTGGGAGTGGAGAACGGTGGGGGGGTGTTGCGGGTACAGGTGAAGTCTTCGATCTACAGACGGCGCGAGGGCGATTACAGCGTGAATGTGAAGGGGCCAAAGCGGAAAAAGTACGCGCCGGGAACGGTGGACTATTTTGCGATTTTGCTGATCCCGATTGATGACTGGTACATCATCCCATACGAGGTGATGGGAATGCACTTCACGCCGAAGAGCAAGCGGGATAAGTACGATCAGTATCGGGAGGCGTGGCATTTGCTGCGGGAGACTGGGTTGACGATTCAGGCTTGTGTGGATCCGCTGCTGTGGGAGGAGGCGGAGGCAGCTGGCTCGGATCGCTGATTCTGCGTGCGGAGTGTAGTGTGGAGGGGACACGGCGTGCCGTGTCCCCATTTTTGTTTGCAACGTTTCGTGCGGTAGTTCCACTATTGGTTAGGGACAGGAGTATGGCGATGGCGGCTGGACTGGATCAGCTCAAGCACATTGTGGTGTTGATGATGGAGAACCGGTCGTTTGATCACATGCTGGGATCGTTGAAGGCGGTGAATCCGGCGATTGATGGGTATATCGATTCCGATCCGTTCACCAACCTCGACGCGAACAAGAATCCGGTGAAGCCGCAGGCGCTGGCGGAGTTTCAGGGGCAGCTCGATCCTGATCCGGATCATCACTTTCCCGCGGTGGATGTGCAGATCTATGGGGGCGCGACCGGGGCCGGGCGGGTCGCCACTATGCAGGGATTCGTGACCAGCTACTTCCAGCAGCAGGAGGACGTGGGGCACTCGCAGAAAATAATGTATTACTTCAAGCAGAGCGATCTACCGGTGCTGACCACGCTGGCTTTGCAGTTTGCGGTGTTCAATCGCTGGTTCGCCTCGATCCCGGGGCCGACGATCTGCAACCGGGCGTTCGCGCATTATGGGACGTCGTTCGGGCGGGTGGACATGGATCCGTTTGACGTGATCGAGCCCATCAAGAGCATCTACACGCGGCTGGTGACCGCCGATCCGAAGCACTCGGCGAAGGTCTATTACTACGACACTTCCAGTTCGTCGATGGAGGTTGCCAACCTGCTGCAGAATCAGACAGAGGTGTTTGGAACGTATCCTCAGTTCTTGAGCGACTGCGACAAGGGATTGCTGCCGGATTATTCTTTCATCGAACCGAACTTTAGCGACCACGACAGCGACGACGGCGAAGCAGTGGCCAGCGATCAGCATCCCGATCACGACGTGCAGGCAGGTGAGGCGTTGATCGCCGAGGTTTACACGCACATCAAGAACGGCCCGAACTGGGCCAGCACGGCGCTGTTGCTGGTGTATGACGAGCATGGGGCAATCTTCGATCATGTCCCGCCACCCGCGTGCCCGAAAGACACGTTCCACTCCACGCAGGTGGATCCTGGGACGGGGTTGCCGTTTCAGTTCGACCGGTTGGGCGTGCGGGTACCCGCGATATTGATTTCGCCGTGGATCCCGAAGGGAACCGTAGTGAACCGCGTGTTCGACCACGCTTCGATTCCCGCCACGATTACGAAGTTCTTTCTCGGGAGCTATCCGCATGTCTCGCTGCGCGAAGCCAATGCAGCGGTTTTTATCGAACCGAATAACGGGCAAGGGAATCTGGCGAACAATCTGCTCTCGCTGGATGCGATGCGCGACGACTGCCCGGACTTCAAGATGAGTAGTTGAACGGAGAGAGGAGTAGACAGATGGAGCCGATCCTTGTTCAGACGATCATTGTTCCTCGTCCCAGGAGCGTGAGAGACCCGAACCGCCCGGTATCGTCGCTGCTGCTGGCGCAGGTGAAGCATCTGCGGGAAGCGGAGAAGAGTCTGCCGTCGAAGTACCAAAGCGGAATCTTCAGTTACGCCGTTCAGACCGAAGGCGAGGCGGCGCGCTACGTCCGTGCGGTTACAGAGGCGATTCATGCCGCGCACGACGACGCAGCCGCGCAGCGGGTGCGGAAAGCGCCGAAGCGGAAGCGCGTCATTGAGATTGCGGCCGTTGCTGATGAAGCGGCGGAGCGGAGGACGCGATCCAGTTCCAAGGGGAAAAAGAAAAAAGGCAAGAGCTAGGTTGCCGGAGGCAGTCATGCGTTGGTTTGTGGTTATGCTCTGTTTGGCGTCGGGAGCGGCGCTCGCGCAAGATCCGCAAGATCCGAAGGAGAGCCTGCTGCATGCCGAACTGCGGCGCGAGGGCGAGCGTGTAAGCGACGCCTGCAAGTTCACGTTCCAAGCCATTCCGTTGTGCGGCTACACCCTGTTTACCGACCATCCGCTGCACATCGCGGCGGGCAGCATGCCTTCGCAAAACGGATTCGGCCTGGGCGGCGCTTTCGTCTGGACCAAGAACACAAGAAACTGGCGGCTCAGTTGGGATGCCGACGCGATCGGAGCAACCAGCGGGGGCGCCTGGCGCGCCGGCGGATATATGAAACTGATTCATACACCACACCCGACCAAGCCAATGATCGAGGTCGTCACGCCAACGCCCGGAGAGATACCGAAGGCGAGTGAAAGGAAAAAAGTCTCAGCACCGTTCACGCATCCTTACACGGTTTTCAACCTCTACGCGCAGTCGATCTCGCTGAACAAGCTGAACTACTTTGGCGAGGGGAACGACACGACGCTCGCCGGAGCGTCGGTGTTTGGGATGACCCAGACCATTGTGGGCGGGAATGTCATCAAGCCGGTGTATGAGTGGCCGGCCATCCGCAAGCTGGGTCTGTCGCTGCAGGGGGAGGTGAATGGGCGGTTCGTGAATGTGAGAGGAGAAAACGGGGCGTCTTCGCCTTCGATTGAGACGGCTTATACGAATGCGACCGCGCCCGGACTGAGCAGCCAGCCGGGATTCGTGCAACTGGGCCAGGGATTTCGCATTAAGCCCGACACCGGCGATTATCTGAATCTGAACTACACGGGGAGCTTCCAGGAATTCTTTGCGCCGTCGAGTTCGACGAATTCGTTTCTGCGCTGGACCGCGGATCTGAATCACACCATCTATCTCTATGGCAACGCCAAGTCCGCCGCATCGAGCAGCGATCAACATGGCCCCGATTCGTGCGCGCATGTGAACGACAAGTGTCCGGAGATTCCACATACACGGAATCTGAATGGGTCGATTGGGCTGCGGCTGCTGGTTTCGGAATCGATCAACTCGGCGACGAGTGCGGTGCCGTTTTATTTTCAGCAGACGCTGGGCGGGTCGGATATCGATGGGAATATGGTGCTGGGAAGTTATCAGGATTACCGGTTTCGGGCGCCGAATTTATTGTTGTTGCAGCAGAGTTTTGAACATTCGATCTGGGGTCCGTTTGGGTTTCAGTTTATGACGGATGAGGGACGAGTGGCGCTGACGCGGGGGGATTTGGGATTCAGCGATCTGAAGCACAGCTTTGCGGCGGGGCTGACGTTGCGGGCAGGTGCGTTTCCGATGGTGTCGCTGATGTTTGCCTGGGGCGGAGCTGAAGGGCACCACAACATTTTCAATGCGAATAATTCACTGCTGGGTGGATCGGCGCGGCCGCTGCTGGATTGACGGCCGGACACAATCGATTCTTTGCGATCCTGCCGGTACCGCTTGATGATTGGTACATCATTTCCTTCGAGCCCGTTGCAGGAATAATCGCAGCCTGTTGGCTTCTCGAAGTACGCCGAGCAACTACTACGGCCGAGGGGCTGGCAGGTTGCTGCTCCAGCTATCGGCGACGACCAGCCATGCACCTAAACGGCGCCAGGCTTTGACGTACTTGCCGCGGTCGGCGCAGACGGTGCCGTCGGACTGGTGGACGGCGACGGTGTAGCGGCCGATTTCCAGGGCCAGGTCGCCGGAGGCTTCGACGCGGATGGTTTCCAGGCGGAGATCCTGGTATCCGGCATCGCCGAGCTGGTGGAGGAGACGCTCGACGGCTTTGGGGCCGTAGGCGGGATCGTGGTGCGGAGCCATAAATGCGCCGTCGGGTGCGAACAGCGAGGCGGCCTGATCATAGTTGCCGGTGTTGAAAGAGGTGACGAAATCCTGAGCGAGGTTGCGGATCAGGGACTGGACATCCATGAACGGACGAGAGTCCGCCAAGGAACTCGAATAGGGCCGATACATCTACTACCTCCTGGGGGAAGGCCAAGAGTAATGTCCACGGCCAGGGAGGACATTGCTCTTCAGTGCAGAAGCATTCTAGCGCAAGAGTCTGTGGAAAGAGAAAATTTTTGGGGCGACAAAGAATTTCTTTTGGAGGCCTCCGGAAACGCTGTAGAGAGGAAAAACCAGGTGGGTGGGGAAGATTGGTTTCTACTTGTGTGCGAGTGCGGGTGGGAGTATGTTGCGCGGATGAGTCTGAGCGAGCCGGAACAGGGTGCGGAAAGTCGAACCGGCGATCGAAAGTCGGCAGCCGAGCGGCGGGTGGGGAATCCGGAAAGATTTTGTCCGAACTGTTCGGCGGAGTTGAAGGAGAGCCGGTGCAAGTTGAGTTGTGCGGTGTGCGGGTTTTATTTGAGCTGCTCGGATTTTTATTGAAGTGCAGGGGAAGTTTGCGTTCGTGGATTGCGGGGAGCGATCATGCCCTGACAGGCTGCGCGGTCTCCGTCTACAATGGAGAAGAATTTAATTTTCTATTTGTGATGAGGAGAACGTGATGGAACGCAAAGCGAGCGCGGTGTGGAAGGGTGGGCTGAAGGATGGGAAGGGAACGATTTCGGCTCCGGGCGGAGTGCTGAAGGACACGCAGTATTCGTTTACGTCGCGGTTCGAGAATGGGCCGGGGACGAATCCGGAGGAGTTGATTGCGGCGGCGCATGCGGCGTGTTTCTCGATGGCGCTGTCGGCCCAGTTAGGCGGAGCGAATCTGAAGCCGGAGAGTATCAGCACGAATGTGACTTTGACGATGGAGAAGCAGGAAGCTGGCTGGGCGATTACATCGAGCCACATCGATGTAGTGGGCAAGGTTCCGGGCGCGGATGCGGCGACGTTTCAGAAGTATGCGGAGGCGGCGGAGAAAGGGTGTCCGGTGTCCAAGGTGCTGAACGCGAAGATTACGATGACGGCGAAGCTGGGGTAGGAGCGTGGCCTAAAATCTTCACCACAGAGGACACAGAGTCACACCGATGAAAAACTGGGCGGCACTTTTTTGGAGATTCTGCACGGTGTCTCTGATGGTTGGTTTGACAGGCGGTGACAGGGCTGTAAAATAGAAATGTTAATCTTCCTGACTCGGCGGCCTTGGGGCCGCCGCTGCATTGCAGTCCAGTATTGCCATCGTGGCGGAATTGGCAGACGCGCATGGTTCAGGTCCATGTACCGGCAACGGTGTGGGGGTTCGAGTCCCTTCGATGGCACCATTTGTAATTTCTCCAGATTTCATGTCGCGATAGAGACATAGCGGGGCAACCCTCAGGGGCTAAAGCCCGCGAATTTATTGACTCTGGACGGCGCGGCTGAAGCCGCGTCCTTTCAAAGCGATTGGTTGAGAATAGCGCGCCGGACAATCTGCGTTCCGCTGCGCAATCGCGTCCGACGATGAATTGCTGAAGTCTCTGGAAACGTTGAAAATGGTCGGGGCGCGCGGATTTGAACCGCGGACCCCCTGCGCCCAAGGCAGGTGCGCTACCAGGCTGCGCTACGCCCCGACATTACTGGCAAGATTGATTCTAAAGTACTTTCCAACTTTATTACCACTCCAACTTTTGGTTTGTTTTAGCTCCATAATTCTGTCACCCCCTAACAGCAACGTGAAAATGTCACCCCATGAGAGGAAGGACATTCGCGTTGAGTCAGAAGGAACTGCAACGAGTGAGCGTGATTTCCAGTTGCGCTAAGGGAGACATGGCGCACGCCAACCGCGGACGGCCCAGCCCCCCGTCGCCTGCCGGAACGGGTGCGCCAAACCGCCCTCCGTCTGGCCCGCACCACCTATGCTGGCTTCAACGATCACCATCTCTGCGA
>CZKH01000061.1_pt1 | contig 8860 bp, 12 predicted proteins | sample 682611 | NCBI WGS metagenome assembly CZKH01 (sample SAMEA3539301, study PRJEB10725) | soil metagenome | biome: tundra; feature: field; material: soil | place: USA | collected 2010-05 | depth 0.15 m | reverse complement strand
TGCGTTTCCGCAAAAGGCGAATACATGGGCGGAGTGATTTGCCCCGGCATCGGCATTTCTGCTGACGCGCTTTTTCAGCGCACCGCGCGCCTGCCCCGCGTGGAAATTCGCAAACCCGCCCGCGTCATCGGCACCAACACCGTCGGCAGCCTGCAGTCCGGCCTTTACTACGGCTACCTCGGTCTGGTCGATGGCATCCTCGAACTCTTGCTCGGCGAACTCGGCAAAGAGACGAAGGTGGTCGCCACCGGCGGCCTCGGCCCCATGATCGGGACGGGATCGAAGTACATCAAGCAAGTGGACGATTTCCTCACTCTCGAAGGCCTGCGCATCATCTGGGAGCGCAATGCAGCGGCGCGCCCCGGCCTCGCGCCGAAAGCCGCGCAGAAACCCGCCTCCCAGGTATCAAAGTCCTCGCCCCGGACGTCGCCCGCAAAATCGAATGGCGGCAACGAGCGCGCTCCTTCCACTCCGCGTTCCACCCGCTGACCCGCCGTGGAAGATCAATTCAATTACTTCAACTACTTCACCGAAATTGAGGAACATTTCCTGCGCCGTCGCGGCGGCGGCCTGCTACTCACCACCCTCGACTGGGCGCTGATCGAAACTTGGAAGGATGCAGGCATTCCCCTCGAAGCTGCGCTCCGCGGCATCGACGCTGCCTTCGACCGCTACGACCAGCGTTCCGTGAAAACCAAGAAGGTGAACAGTCTGGCCTACTGCTCGCAGGAAGCGCTGGCTGCGGCGGAAGACATGAAAGAAGCCGCAGTCGGCTCCGCTGCAGGAAATCTACCATCGAAAAAATCGGTAGCTGGGCAAGGTTTTGAACCCGAGACCATCGCAGCGTTCCTGCGCCGCAATGCGGACCTTCTACACACCGCGAAGCTGCCGCACACGGCCGGAGTTTCCGTGCATGCGGTTGCCGAGAACTGCGCAACCACACTGCGCAAACTCGCCCAGGAAGTGGAGAGCACAAAATCGGCGTCAAAACTGGAAGACTTAGAGCGCCATCTCACCGTACTGGAGGAAAAGCTTTTTGCCGCCCTGCTCGCCGCCACGCCCGATGAAGAAATCGTCACAGCACGCGCCCAGGCCGATCGTGAACTATCGCCTTACCGCCGCCAGATGGCGGCACCACAGATCGAGCAACTACAGAAACAATACGTCCACAAGCGCCTTCTGGAAAAATACGGCCTCCCGCGCCTCAGCCTCTTTTACATGTGATGATCCATTCCTTCGATGCACTCATTTTCGGTGGTGGCGCGGCGGGCTTGATGTGCGCTATCGAAGCCGGCAAGCGCGGACGCCGCGTCGCTGTGCTAGAACATGCGGACCGCCTCGGAAAGAAAATTCTGATCTCCGGCGGCGGACGCTGCAATTTCACCAACCTTCACTGCCGTCCGGAAAACTTTCTCTCCTCGAATCCACACTTCGCCAAATCGGCATTGGCCCGCCACACTCCCGCCGATTTCATCGTCCTCGTCGAAAAGCACGGCATCCCCTACCACGAAAAAACTCTGGGCCAGCTTTTCTGCGACCGCTCCGCCCGCGACATCCTCGCGATGCTCGAAGCCGAATGCCGCGATGCCAGCGTCGCTATCTCCCTGGATACGAAGATTCACCAGATCGAACGAACGACTGAGTTCGTCGCACACACCGTGGATGCCGAATTCCGTGCGCCCGCAGTGGTCGTCGCTACCGGAGGCCTTTCCATTCCAAAGATCGGCGCCACGTCGTTCGGCTACGACCTCGCGCGCCAGTTCGGTCTTTCCATCCGCGAGCCCTGGCCTGCACTCGTGCCACTGTTGCTGAACGCGGAGGATTGTTCCCACTACTGCGATCTCGCCGGCGTTTCTGCGGAAGTAATTGCGTCATGTGCCAGCCAGCAGTTTCGCGAGAAGATGTTGATCACGCATCGCGGCCTGAGCGGCCCTGCGATCCTGCAGATTTCCTCCTACTGGAAGAACTCGCAGCCCATCCTGATCGATCTTGCGCCCGGAGGCGAAGTCACCGCCACACTTCACGATCCGAAGACACCGAGAAACCTCACCACGCTCCGATCGGAACTGCGCAAATTTCTACCCCAGCGCCTCGCAGACCGCTGGCTGGATCTGCACGCGCCCACTTCCTGGACAAATCACGCCCTAGCTGACTTCGAAAAGCAGGTGCATACCTGGTCCATCTCACCAGCGGGAACCGAAGGTTACGAGAAAGCCGAAGTCACCGCCGGCGGCATCGATACCGATGAACTCTCGGCCAAAACCATGGAAAGCCGCAAAGTCCCTGGCCTGTTCTTCATCGGCGAAGTAGTAGACGTCACCGGGCATCTTGGCGGTTTCAATTTCCAATGGGCGTGGGCCTCAGGCGCAGCGGCCGGGCGAGCGCTCTGAGGTGCGCCCAAATGGGTTTGAAAACCCGCAATCCGGGTTTCGCCCTGCCCATGCCGTAGAATCAAATCTTGCTCCTAAACATTGAAAAGCTGATCTATGGCGGCGACGGACTCGCTCGCCTTCCTGCCGACAACCGCGGTCGCGGTAAAGCCGTCTTTGTTCCCTTTGTTCTCGCCGGAGAGAAGATCGAAGCTGCACTCACCGAAGAAAAGCCCGGCTTCGCCCGCGCTCATGCCGAGGCAATCATCGAGCCGTCTCCGCACCGCATCCCGCCACCATGCCCACATTTTGGCCACTGCGGCGGATGCCATTACCAGCAAGCCCCCTACCAACACCAACTCGAGATCAAGAAGGAGATCCTGCGCGAGAACCTGCGCCGAATCGCCAAGCTCGACCTGCACTGCGAAATCGAAGTCCACCCTTCGCCGCCCTGGAATTATCGCAACCGTTCGCGTCTGCAAGTGCGCACGAGCCCTGACTTCGCGGCCGGATACTTTAAGTTTGCATCGCATGAATTGCTGCCCGTCGAAGAGTGTCCCATCAGCTCGCCACTGATTAACCGCGGTATTACCGCCCTGTGGAAATCTGGACGCGCCGGCCAAGCCGTCGAAGGCGTGCGCGAAGTTGAATTCTTTGCCAACTCCGATGCCAACGGAAATGAAACGAACCTGCTGCTCGAGTTCCTGTGCGCCCCTGAAGCTCGCCGCGCCGCGGTTCGCGCGTGGGCCGAAGAATTGTGCGCGGCTATGCCGGAGATTGCCGGCGTTGTGGCCTTTCGTGAGCCGCAGAAAGGTGTTCAGGAACCGTTGGTCGCGGTGGGCGCTTCCGAATTGACCTATCAGACAAAGAATGCCGCTTACCGCGTGAGCGCCGGGGCCTTTTTCCAAACCAACCGCTTCTTGACCGACGAACTTATCAACATTGTCACGACCGGCCACTCCGGTGAAGTCGCGCTTGATCTCTACGCCGGCGTCGGATTGTTTTCCACAGCCCTGGCCCGTAATATCCGTCACATCGTTTCTGTTGAGTCGTCACAGACAGCCGCCAAAGATCTCCAATACAATCTGCCCGTGAATGGAAAGGTGGTTCACGCCGCGACCGAGCAATACCTGGCCGAACGCGGAGATAAGGGGCGGGCCGGACATGGTGCAGTCCTCCCCCAAGTGCTGCATAAGCCTGACCTAGTAGTGGTCGACCCGCCCCGTGGCGGCTTGGGTGATCGCGTGGCACGTTTGCTAGCGGGTGTGGACGCGCCACGCGTGACCTATGTGTCCTGCGACCCGGCCACTCTGGCTCGCGATCTGGTACCGCTCCAAGCCGCAGGCTATCGCATCGATCAGGTCCATCTCGTCGACTTATTCCCCCAAACCTACCACCTCGAGAGTGTGCTGCACTTAGTCCGCTAATATCGGATATTGCTGAAAAAGATGACTTTGCCTGTGTGGGGAGAGCCGCCTCGGCTGTCTCGCCGAGCGCAGCGAGGCGCTTAAAGGTGCCGACGCGCGGAGCTCACATCAGTACCATAGGCCTTATGAATGCCGTCCTTGCCCCCACTCCCGCCGCCGCCCGCTCCATCTGAATTCCAACTCAAGCCTCCGCGCCAGCCCATGCTCTGGGCCGCGCTGGCCTACTCAGCGGGGATAGTCGCTGGCACATACCTCTCGCGTCCCACCTCCTGGTGGCTCGCGGCTGGATTCGCGTTTGTCGCTGCCGCCCTTTACTTCGTCCACAGACGAGAGCGGTTCGCCATAACCGTCGCTCTCGGTGCATTCTTCCTGGCCGGCGCTCTTCATATCCAACTCAGAGGACCTTCCAGCATTCTCGATCCGAGTCTGGACCCCTTCGCCTACGGTCCAGAAGTCCAAATCACCGCCCACGTCACTCGCGAAGGCAGATTGCGCGAAGCATCTCCAAACGAAGTCAGTCAGACCCTCAATGTCCAAACCGAAGAGATTGTCACGGAAAACGCCACGCGAATCCCCATACATTCCGGCGTCCGCCTGGGAATCTATGCCGCCCACTCCAACGAATCAGCGTCGCTCCCAGTCCCACCGGCACCCGCGATGCGCCTTTTCCGCTATGGCGAACGCATTCGCCTTCCCGTCAAGCTGAAGCTACCGCGCAACTTCCGAAATCCCGGCGCGTTCGACTATCAAAGCTACCTGGCCGCGAACGGCATCGCCGCGCTCGCCTCCGCCAAGGCTGAGGAGGTGCAACTGCTCCCCGGCTTCGCGGGAAACCGCCTCGAACTCTGGCGCACAAGAATTCACTCCAGCATCATCGCCAAAGTACACGCCCTCTGGCCACCACCGCAGGCCGCGCTGATTGACGCCATGGTCATCGGGGAAGAGGCCTTCATCGACCGCGACACCCGAGTCGATTTCCAGCGCTCCGGCACTTATCACGTCCTCGTGGTCTCAGGCATGAACGTCACCATCCTCGCATTCGTTATATTCTGGACCCTGCGCCGCCTGCGCCTCGCCGACATTCCCGCCACGCTGCTCACAATCCTGTTCTGCATTGCCTATGCCTTTCTCACTGAAGTGGGCGCGCCAGTCTGGCGAAGCTACGCTGATGTGCGCCATTTTCCTCGGCACGCGCCTGCTTTACCGCGATCGCTGCATGGTCAATGCGCTGGGAGCAGCCGCCCTCGGGTTGCTCGTCTTCGATCCCCGTCAACTCTTCGCCGCCAGCTTCCAGATGACATTCCTCTGCGTGCTCATTGTCGCGGCAATCGGATTGCCCCTCGTCGATCGCACTTCGCGCCTCTACCGCCGCGCTCTCGCCCACTGGGACGCCGACGACTACGGCGCAACCCTGCCGCCGCGAGTCGCGCAGTTCCGTGTCGATCTGCGCTTGATTGCCGCTCGCCTCGCACATTTTATCGGCACTCCCTGGTCATTGCGGTCGGTTCGCGGCGGGACGATTTTTTTCCTGCGTACGTTCGAACTGCTGCTGGTATCGGCGGTGATGCAGATGGGATTGGCCCTGCCCATGGCCTACTACTTTCACCGTGCCACCACCATCGGCCTTCCCGCAAACATCGCCGTGGTTCCCCTCACGCAACTTCTGATGCCCACAGCCGTACTCTCGGTGGCGCTGGGATACATTTCCCCTTTGCTCGCCAGACTTCCGGCGTTGCTCACCGCCCTCGCGCTGCAAGCCATCACCGGCACGGTACATGGCCTGGGTAGCCTGCGCCTGGCCGACCTTCGCGTAGCCACGCCGTCTCTCGTAATGATCGCCGCAGCTTCCGCCGCTTTGATCCTGGCGATGATTCTCGCTCGCCGTCGCGCACTTCTAGCGTCGATCGGAGCGGTTGCTCTCCTAGCGGCATCCCTGGCTCTCGCCTTCCTGCCGCCCAAACCGCAAACCCGCGCTGGAATTCTCGAGGTCACTTCCATCGACGTCGGCGAAGGAGACGCCATCCTGCTCGTCATGCCGCAAGGTCGCACCCTGCTTATCGATGCCGGCGGCCCGGTCTGGGGCGCCAGTTCGCAACTCGACTTCGGCGAAGACGTGGTCGCGCCCTATTTGTGGACGCGCCGCATTGCCCGCCTCGACGCCGTCGCAATTTCCCATGGCCACTCCGACCACATCGGAGGCATGGCCGCAATCCTGAAAGATTTTCGGCCGAAAGAGTTATGGGTGGGTCTGTTGCCGCCCAGTCGAGCGCTGGACAATTTAATCGCCGAAGCGCACGCGCTGGGAATCACTGTCGTACGCCATTGGGAGGGAGACGATTTCGATTTAGGCGGCGCGAAGGTCGACGTACTCTTTCCCCCGCGCGATTGGCCCATCGGCCTCGAGCCCAAGAATAACGACTCGATGGTCCTGCACGTCAGCTATGGCGAGACTTCTGTCCCGTTAGAAGGCGACGCCGAAAAAGCCGTAGAACGTCGCATCGCCACCCTCCACCATCCCCGCGCGGACCTCTTGAAGGTAGGCCATCACGGCAGCGCCACATCCACCACAGCGGAGATTCTGGCAGCCGCGAAGCCGGCTTTCGCCGTGATCTCGGTCGGCTTCCACACCTCCTACGGCCTGCCCAAAGCCGAGGTTCTCGGCCGCCTCCAAGCCGCCGGAGTCCACGTCTACCGCACCGACCTCAACGGCGCCGTCACCTTCTACCTGGACGGCCATTCCGTCACCCCCTCGCTCTTCGGCGGCAATTAGAATGAGTCGATGGAGTTCAGCATACCCAGGAAGTGTATTTCTGGAGATTGTAACCGGGTAGAGCAGGCCTTGAAGCGCTGCGCCACCCAAAAAGCATGGCAGTCCGGGCCAGCCAAAATTACATTAGTCTGCGTCGCCGTGTTGGCGCTCGACTGACCAGATGCCGGCCTGATCCTTTTCGAACGGGTATACGTGAACCATCCAGTTGAAGATTACGGGATGGAAAGTTCCGCCGGCGGTATCGCAGGCGTCCTGCGTGGTGATCGAACCCTTCAATCCAAACTGGGGATGCGGGATCAGATATTCGCTCTTTCGTCCGGCGGGTGCGGCGCAGAAATTCACGTGTTCGTGCCATTGCGCAATGCTGAGCGGAACGCGCTGGTCGAGTTGATCTTCGCCTAGGCGCTTGGGCGCCGTGTACATCACGCCAATCAGTTTGTAGTTGTCGCCATGCTTTTCATAGAGCAGGGACGTTGGGTGTTCGGGATTGAAACTGAAAGCCGCTTCAAATGCATATTCGTAGTTAGTGAAGTGATACATCTTCTGCGGAATCTCAGGATGGAAAATCTTGTAGCCGTCGGCCAGCGCGGCATGATAGTCGATGTATTTTCCTGAAGCTTTGCGCGCGGATTCCACCACCTGCCGAGCACGGTCGGCATCGCCGGGCTTGGCGGGATGGAGCGCCGTCATCTTCATGTGCGGGCCCATATCCATGTGACCTTCCATGGAATGCATGGCGTGCATGCCGGCGTCGCTGTCTTTGTCTTTGTCTTTGTCGTCTTTGTCCTTATCTGTATCTGTACCCATGGGCATGCCTTTCATATTCGACATGTCATGAGCCGGCATATCCATGCCCGGCATGTTCTGCTGCGCACTGGGCTGGGCGTTGCCGCCCGATGATTGTTGCTGGCCCCAAGTCACGCTGGCCAGGAGGAAAAACGAAATCAGAAGGACGATTCGGTCTCGCATGGTAAATCTCCCCACACACTTAGTTTGTATTAACCCTGTCGCACCAAAGTTGTTTCTGCAAGCGATCCGAGGTTACCGGGATTACTGAGGTAATTACCGCTGAGTCCGAATCTGAGGCTGGGGGCGGAAATAATATCGAGCCAGTTGCGTTTCTTGTTATGAACGAGAAGGGGCTGGATTCAAGCGCCAGATTCCGGCATTTAAATATGTAGCATAGGTGACCCAAGCGAGATAGGGCATGAGGAGCGCACCGGAAAACGTTGAGATTCTCCAGAATAAAACTATGTTGACGAGAATTGCAGCCCAGAGCAGGATGCTCTCGATGAGGGCCAGGCCGGGGGAGCGCAGTCCAAAGAAAATCACCGACCACGCAGCGTTCAGCGCGAGTTGAATCAGAAAAATCGTAATCGCCGGCGAAGCTCCAGACCAGCCGTCACCCACTCGCCATACGTTCCAGGCGGCGATCGTCATCAGCAAATAAAGGACGGTCCAGACTGGGCCGAAGTACGATGGGGGTGGATTCCCAGGCGGCTTGCGAAGCGCGGGATACCAGATGCGCACGGAGCGCGCCGTGAAGGCGGATGCGATCCCGGCAGCGGAGAAGGTTAGCGCTACGAATGCAGCCAGCGCGGTCAGCAAGTTTCTGGACAAGCGACCATCCTACTGCAACGGTTCGGAGACGTGCTCGTGGACGATCAGCCACTTGCCATCCTGATTTTCCCAAACCACGGTCCAGCGGAAGTTGCCCATTTCAATCTTGCCGGCTTTGGTAGTCATCTCTTCCTTTATCGTCGCGGTGGCCCAGACCAAATCTCCGTGCGGATGAATGTCGGCGTCATCGTTTACCGTAAGCTTCGCGCTCTTGTAGCCGGAGAGAACGCCTTTCACGCCTTTTTCGTATTCGTCCCAACTGGCGTACTTTAAGGGAGCGATATCGAAAAATGTGTGTGGTCCGCTGGCATAGTATTTGGCAACATTGCCGGGGTCGAGAGTGGACCAACCGTCCCAAATTTTCTGCATGTAGGCTTTGTCGGGGGCGGGGCCGGCTGAGGATTTCTTCGCGGTCGGCTTAGGTGACTTAGCGAAACCGCAGAGGGAGATGGCTAACAGGCACAGCGAGACGGCGAGAAGGCGCTTCATGGTTGATTCCTTTTAGGTTGATCCCGGAGATTCATCGGAGGATCGGCGGAATTCTCGCACAGCGAGGAGAAGAGGAACAAGGGTCACCAACCTCCCTGTAGATGCTCCAAGATAATGTCACCCCCTAACTGCAACGAGACTCTGTCACCCTCTCAGGGATGGTGACGATGAGTCAGAAAGAGCTG
>CZKH01000027.1_pt1 | contig 9260 bp, 9 predicted proteins | sample 682611 | NCBI WGS metagenome assembly CZKH01 (sample SAMEA3539301, study PRJEB10725) | soil metagenome | biome: tundra; feature: field; material: soil | place: USA | collected 2010-05 | depth 0.15 m | reverse complement strand
CGGCTGCTCGGCCAGTTCGTGGCGGAAAGCGGCAAGATTGTGCCCCGGCGTTTGACCGGCGTTTGTTCGCCGCACCAACATCGGCTGGCTTCGGCCATCAAGCAAGCCCGCAACATCGCCCTGCTGCCGTTTGCCGGCCGGGCATCGTAGAAAAGCAGCTTCTAGCTCCTAGCTCCTAGCCTCTAGCTAAACCGGAGGCGCGGGACGCGTTGGTTAGCTGGAAGCTAGCAGCTAGAAGCTAGGAGCTATCATGGAAGTCATTCTCAAAGAAGATGTGAACAAACTGGGCGCGCGCGGCGACGTGGTGAAGGTTGCCGAAGGATACGGGCGCAACTTTCTTTTGCCGCGCAAGCTGGCAATTCAGGCCACGGCCGGCAACAAGGCCGTCATCGTGCAGATGAAGGCTGCCTCGGTGCGCCGCTCCGCCAAGGAGAAGTCGCAGGCCGAGGAACTGGCCAAACAGTTTGAGGGCGTATCGGTGTCGTTCCAGAAGCGGGCGGGCGAACATGATCAGTTGTTCGGCTCGGTCACTTCGGGTGACATCGCCGAAGCCATTGTGAAAAAAGGAATAACCCTGGACCGGAAGCAGATCCAGCTCCACGAGCCGCTGAAGACCCTGGGCGAGTTCACCGTCCCGGTGAAGCTGCACAAGGACGTGACCGCACACTTGAAGGTGGTCATCGAGAAGGAAGCGGTCGCGGAGTAAGGACGTGCAGCCCGTTTCTGAAGTTACGTTCTGGCTGCTGGAGTTCTGACGGTCGTGCCTTGACCGCGTCGACCAGCAGCCAGCCCTCTATCGCGCTTTCCCTTCGATTCCAGGAGAACGCCGTTGATCACGCCGCTCTATCTTTTGGCGGACAGCCAGCTGCTTTTTTCGCGGGCTGGCGATAACGGCTTTACCAGCCGAATTCGGGCGAATCTGCCCTCCAGCGCTCCCAAGGCGGCGTACATCGGAGCGTCCAACCATGACCGCGCGGAGTTTTATGGTTTGTTCGTTGCCGCCATGGAGTTGATGGGAGTATCCAATTGTCGCATGGTGCCGAGTCAGCCTGCGGAAGAAGACCGGCTCTTCCTGGATGAGGCCGACCTGGTTTTGCTGGCTGGGGGTGATGTCGAGCACGGCTGACAGGTGTTCGAGCGAAACGGGTTGAAAGATCTGATCTTGAGGAAGCGCTGCGACGGTGGCACCCTGATAGGAATTTCGGCGGGAGCAGTCCAACTGGGCCTGGGCGCGCTCACCGATGCCCCGCAGCCGAAGAAATTCAGCCTGTTCGGCTTTGCGCCGTTCTATGTGGGCGCGCACGAAGAGAACGACGAATGGTGGAACCTGCGCGCGCTGGTGAACCTTTCCCTAGTCGGAGTTCGCGGAATCGGGATTCCGATGGGCGGAGGCGCGATTTACTGGCCGGACGGAACGCTGGAGCCGGTTCGACGGCCTCTGACCGAGTTTCTGAAAGAAGATGACCGGGTTGTGGAACGGATGCTGATTCCATTAGAGCCAGGCGCTGAGTAAAGATCGTTCAGCAAAGATCATTCAATAAAGATCATTGGCACGTCATCGTCATTCTAAGCAGAGCGCCATTGGTCCATCCGGTGCCGTCGGTTGGCAAGTGGGTGTAGTAGACGTAATAAGTCTTGCCTAGCGTGTGCGGATCTTCACCGAGGCCTACCGCAGTGGGATACGCCGCAATCGGGCCGAAAGTGCCGAGCAAGACGGGAATGGTCCAGTTGAGGCCGTCGGTGGATTCGGCGTAGGCGAAGTTCGTGTCGTCGGAAATAATCATCCCATAGCGCTGCAACCAGCTGTTGTAGTGGATATCGAGATAGCCCGAGAATGGGGCGGGCGGAATTAGGTCGGTGGAGGCTCCGCTGATCGCGGGCTGGAGGATCCAGCTGCCTTGATAAAACTTCTGGAAAGCGATGGAGTGCCTGGGGGACGATCCGAAGGCAACGTCGAGTACGTCGGCAGCCAGTGCCCGTGCGACCGAGACATTCGTGCTGGTCGAAACGCCTTGCGCATTCGTTGTGTTGAGCGTGCCGTTGGCGATCCAATCGGGGAAATACAAATAAAAATATTTGCCATCGGGTGAGAGGACGAGCGGGCCATCGCCAATTTCAAACCCTTGGAGTCCGACTGCGTAGGCCTGGTTGAGGCGGATGATTTCGCCGAGGTCGGTCCAGTGCAGGCCGTTATCTGAGGAAGCGGTCAGGCCCAGAGCTGCGTAGAGGGCGTCGTTCGGCAGCTCTGCATGATAAGTCGCCAGCAAGTTACCAGCTCCAGTCATTCCTTCAGGAACCTGATAGACCGGGCCTCCGCCCACGTAGCCGTAGCTGGGGTAGATGGGATTCACGGAAGGATTGGGATTCGGAGAAACGCTAACGTCCTCGGGATTGCCCGTGCCGAGAGGGTTATCGAGCGTTCCCACCGTGGTGGTAAACGATCCGGACTTGTTGTTGCCGATCCAGTGGCCTTGCCACATCTGGCGGTAGTGCGCTCCGCCGTCGCTGCCGAAGAACTCGTAACCGTTGGCTGTCTTGATAACACCGAGAGGCGTGTCGGGCCAGTCGAACGTGTCCGTGAGCGGCGGCTGGGCTTTCGCGCCTGCCGCGAGACGCTGCGCGGGGGAGGCGACGACGATGGGTGGAGTTAGCGAGGGATTGCAGAGGCGCGTGAGAGCCTGGGCTTCGCTGAGCGCGGAGGAGAGCTGAAAAAGAAGGTGGCTAGTAGGGCGACTGAGAAGAGCGGAGTGCGGAAGGGCATGAGAAACCTCGGAATGGAACGGAAGATGATCTGTCTTCGGTCTACATCGGTTAGGAACACTGGAATTTGAGGAATGTCGCGGGGGCGTTCGACAGCCGGCTGGAGTCGCATCGGTGCCGTAGGCACCTCGGAAAATAGCCCGCCAGTTCACTGGCGGAAATTCGTTTTGCAGGGCCAGCCGCGTCCCGTAGGGGCGCTTGAAAGTTCATCCTAGTTTTTCAGCCGTGCCTACAGCACGGGCCCCGCCACTGAAGTGGCGGGCTACTGTCAGGCGTCCCTCCTGGACGCGCTGTCGAGCTTCGCTCGACTGGACAGCCGGGGCGGCTGTCCCCACAAGTGTCTATCCAAGCTGTTGAGCCTCAAGCAGAAATCTCCATTTCCAGCCTATAATTTCTGCTCACGGTTCCACTGACTGAGCGTCTATTCCTATGCAAGCCCGGGTACGGCATCGATCCGGGCCAATAAGGATAAGACAAAACATGCCGGCCGATGTTTTAGCAGTAACACTTGCGGTTGGTACACGGGCCCACTCGAGAGCAGAGAGCGACAGGGTGGAGAAAGTCAGCGGTATCCAAGACCCCACGCGGGGCCGCATGGCTGGGCAAGAACGCCGCATCGACGATACGATCCTCATCCGCGAGGCGCAACGCGGCAACCGCGGCGCCTTCGAGGAACTGGTGCGTCACTACGATCAGGCGGTCTTGCGGCTGGCGCTGCACCTCACCGGCACCGAGCACGACGCGCAGGATGTGTATCAGGACGCCTTCCTCAAGGCCTACAAGAACATCGGAAGCTTTCGCTTCGAGTGCTCGTTTTACACGTGGATTTATCGCATCGTGACCAATCTTTGCCTGGATCACCTGCGCAAGAAGACGGTGCGCAAGGAAGATGCGCCAGTTGCGACGGACGCGTCCGGCGGGGAGTACAACCTGCTCGATCAGGTGCCCGACGGGCGTGCCGGCGCGAATCCGGAGCGCGATTTGATGCGGCGGCAGTTGGGGGCGCGGATTTCGGGAGCGCTGGAAAAATTAACTCCACGCGAGCGCATGGTATTTGAGCTGAAGCATTACCACGGATTGAAGCTGCGCACCGTGGGCGAGATTTTGCATACCACGGAAGAGACCGCCAAGAATACGCTCTTCCGGGCTACGCAGAAGTTGCGTGGGCAGTTGGCGGATATGAGGTGAGGAAAAGGTTTCAAAAGTTTCGAAGTTTCAAGGTTTCAAAGACCTTGGAACTTTTGAAACCTTAGAAACCTTGAAACGGGGTTGCTATGAAGTGCGAATGGGTTAGAGAGAATATAACGATGCAGGTTTATGGCGAACTGGCCGATGATGCTCGTCATGAACTGGAGCAGCATGTGGCGCGCTGCGCCGACTGCGCCGCCGAACTGAAGGCGGAGCAGGAGTTCCACGATCTGCTGTCGCGGGAACGCGCGGCGGAGCCCACGCCCAACCTGGTCGCGGCTTCGCGCATGCGGCTGCAGGAAGCGCTGGAGACGGCCGAGCAGGGCGGATTCTGGCGGCGGTTGGCGTTCGATCCAGCGAACTGGCTGCGGCAGGTTCGGTTCTCGCCCGCGCTGGCGTCCGCCATTTTAATTCTTGGCTTTGCCGGGGGAGTGGGAACGTCCTACAAGGTATTCGTTCATCAGCCGCCGAATGCAGCCACTGGCACGGCTCCCGCTCCGGCCGAGGCTTCGATTACCGGCATCCAGTCCATTACGCAGGAGCCGGGAACCAATCAGATCGACATCAAGTACAACACGGTTTCGACGCTGGAGACGCAGGGATCGATGAATGACCAGCGCATTCAGCAACTGCTGCTGTTTGCCGCCCGCAATAACTACAATTCCGGCGTGCGCATGGACTCCGTGGATCTGTTGACGCAGAAGCCGGACGTTTCGCAGGTCCGCGAGGCGTTGGTCTACGCCTTGCGCTATGACACGAATCCCGGAGTGCGGCTGAAGGCGCTGGATGGTCTGGGCGGTTTTGTGAAGGATGATGTGCGCGTCCGCGACGTGGTGCTGGAGGCGTTGGTGAACGACTCGAACCCGGGCGTGCGGACCGAAGCTCTGCGGCTGATCGAGCCGGCGAAGGCCGACGGCAGCGTGCGCGGCGTGCTGATGACGCTGGCGGCCAAGGATCAAAGCCAGTACATCAAGTCGCAAGCCCGCACCATGCTGGCGCAGTTGCCGGAGATTGATTGAGGAAGATTGCAGTTGGAGCGTTCGAACAGAAATCGGGGGAAATCATTTTGAAACGTTCGCCACAATTCGTCGGCCTGTTGGGCGTGCTGGCCATGCTTGCGCCCCTGGCGCTGGCGCAGGAGACACAGATATCCCGCGAAGGCGGAGCCTGGAGCCAGGTAGTCACCGGATCGCTTGCCGGAGTCAAGAACCTTAGAGTGAAGCTGGACATGGGTTCGGTGGTGGTTCGTGGCGCAAAGCAACCGGGGATCGACTACACCCTTCACATGCATTCTCACAGCTCCTCCGAAGAAGAGGCGCGACGCCAGTTCCAAGCCTACAAAGTCAGTGCTTATGTGAAAGGAGACACCGCGTGGGTGGTGGGGGAGTGGCAGGGTAACCATAGCTTTCATGTGGGTTCGGCGCGACTGACGATTGATACGGGCTCGCAGCGCAAGTTCTCGGGCGAGTTTGTGGTTAACATTCCGCGCGAAACCGAGCTGGTAAAGATCGAGACCGGGGGGGGCAACATTGACACCACCGGAGTGGCAGGCCGGGTGGAGGCGGAGAGCGGCGGCGGCAGTATGCACCTGGATGACATTGGGGGAGGAGCCCGCGCAGAGACGGGCGGCGGATCGATCGACGTGGGAACGATCAACGGAGATATTGGGTTGCACACCGGTGGCGGCTCCATCGAGGTGCATCATGCCAATGGGAAGATCACTGCGGAAACCGGCGGCGGCAGCGTCGAGATTATTTCCGCTGCTCAGGGTGCGAGCATTGAAACGGGTGGCGGAAGGATTGAGGTCCGTCAGTGCACCGGCAAAGTGAAGGCGCAAACAGGCGGCGGCAACATCGACCTGGGAGACATTGCCGGACCAGCCGATATTCAGACTGGCGGGGGCAGCGTTCACCTCGCCTCTGCCGCAGGGCGCGTCGAGGCTCACACGGGCGGCGGTGGAATCGAGCTCTATGGAGTTCCGTCGGCGCGGGTTGAGACCGGGGCCGGCGGCATCGTCGTGAAGTTTGTAAAAACCGGCGCTCCACCTAGCGATTCCAGGCTCGAAACCTCGGCGGGAGATATTACCGTTTATATCGCGCCGGACGTCGCGCTCTCGGTTCGCGCCAGCGTCGACTTGGGCAATGGTCATCACATCACTTCCGACTTCCCGGACATCCACATTGCCAGCGAAGGCGATCAGTGGGGACCGAGGACGCTCAACGCGGAGGGTAAGCTGAACGGAGGCGGTCCCGTCCTCAAGGTGCGGACGACTACCGGCGATATCTGTTTCAAGCGGGCGAATCAGTAGACGGTGTGCTTTGGCAAAGAAGCGCAGTGCATAAGTATTCAGGAGGTTGGTCATGCGCAAACAGATTTTGACGACGATCGCGGTGCTGCCACTGCTGCTCAACCTGTCGCACGCCGCACAAAAGTGGACGATGGAATCCTCGCCGCCCTTGGGCATTCCCAGCGAAGATTCCGGCAGCAGCGCGTATCTGGGCGTCGACATCGCGGATATTACTTCCGACCGCCTGGGCGCGCTGAAGCTGAAGGAAGAAAAAGGCGTGGAAGTGACGATGGTGGACCAGGACGCTCCCGCGGGCAAAGCCGGCATTAAGGAGCACGACGTCATTTTGACCCTGAACGATTCGGCCATCGAAAGCAAAACCCAGTTGCATAGGATGATCCGCGAAACTCCGCCGGGACGCGTGGTGACGCTGGGATTGAGCCGCGATGGACAACCCATGACCATCAAGGTGCAGCTGGCCGATCGGGGCAAGGAATGGCCCATGGAGAAGGGCTTCCATGTCCAAATTCCGCCCATCCCCAACATTCCACCGATCCCGAATCTTCCGCCCATGCCGGATTTCGAGGTTCCCAACATGGGCGTCGTTTACGTGCATTCGTCGCTGCGCAGCGGACTGATGGTGGAGAATCTCACGCCCCAGCTGGGCGAGTTTTTTGGCGCCAAGAACGGAAATGGAGTGCTGGTGCGGTCGGTGGAAAAAGGCAGCCGCGCCGATAAAGCCGGCCTGCGCGCCGGCGACGTGATCACTCGCGTAGGAGATCAGCCAGTTCACGACACCAGCGACTTCACTCATGCCTTGCGCGACCGCAGCGCCGGATCCGTGAGCGTGGGCGTGATCCGCGACAAGAAAGAACAGACGCTCACCCTAACTTTGCCCGCACGCAAGGAATCCGGCGAGCTCATCGAGGAGAGCATTGAAGTGCCCGAACTGGATGCGGAGACTCGGACGGAGTTGAGCGAAGTGCAAAACGAAATCGCGAAGCTTCGTCCGGAGATGGAACTGGCCCGGGAAGAGACCCGCAAAGCCTCGGCGGAAATCCGCAAGTCTCTCTGCTCGCAGCAAAAACAAATGAAGGATCAAGCGGAGGAAATTAGACGGGAATTCACCCCCAAAATTCGAGAGGAACTCGAAAAGAGTCGCCAGAAACTGCAGCAGGAGATGGAACGCCTTCGACAGCAGATGCAGGGAAACTGGCTCGACATCTAGCTGGCAAAATGGCGGCTCGGTACGTCGTGAGGCGCGCCTAAGAAGTTGCCGCTTGCCGGCGCGCCGGTGAGGCTAGGCGGACTTTATTACGTCCCGCCTGCTTGGCCGAGTATAGGGCGCTATCCGCGGCCCTTACCAGCCCATCGCGGCTGGTACCGTGTTGGGGAAAAGTTGCGGCTCCAGCGCTGATGGTGACGGTCCGGGGTACGCCGGGGAACTGCCAGCCTTCCACCATCTTGCGCAGTTTTTCCGCTACGACCATGGCTTGTTCCGGGTTGACCTGAGTCAACAGGATGCCGAATTCCTCGCCGCCGTAGCGGCAAACCACGTCAACCTTGCGCAGTTGCTGGTGAAACAGAGAAGAAACCTGGCGCAGCACCTCATCGCCCAGCACGTGTCCGAACTCGTCATTGAGCCGCTTGAACTCGTCAATGTCAGCCATGATGACGGCCATACCCGTTCCGTAACGCCGGGCACGTTCAATCTCTTCCATGATGCGCAGTTCGAAAAATCGGCGATTGAAAATGCCGGTGAGGCCGTCCAGATAGGCAAGCTGTTTAACCCGGTCAACGTAGTGGGCATTCTGAATGGCCGTGGCGCAAATGTCGGCCACCGATTCGAGGGACTGCTGGTCGCCATCGCTGAAGGCATCGGTTCTAGAGCTGTCCAATGCCAGCACTCCCAGCGTCTGGCCGAACGAAACCAGAGGAATGCACAGGCGCGACGCCGATTCCGCAAAAAACCTGCCCGCGGGAGTCTCGCAGAGATCTCTTTCCATCGACGTGCAGCTCTCGGCAAGAATGCTCGCCCAGGGTTCCATCGTCGCCGCGAAGCGCCCACCTTCCGGAATGCACGGCGTGAGCGTTCCGTGATGCGCCCGCAGCACCAGATCGTGATCTTCGCGCAGGAAAAGCGAGACATGCGATACGCCAAAGGCGTCCTGAATCAGCTGGCAAACTCTACCCAGCAAATCTTCCAGATCCAAAACCGCGGTCGTTTGTTGAGCAATCGCATTGATCGCCTGCAATTGGCGCGCGCGTTGCTGCTCCAGCGAGTAGAGGCGCGCGTTCTGCAAGGCTATCGACGCCTGAGTGGAGAACAGCGTCAGCAGATCGATCGTCTCGGAGTCGAAGTGGTCCACGCGATCGCTCTGGCAATCGAGCACGCCCACCACTTCGTCGCGCACCATCAAAGGGACGGCAAGTTCGGAGCGCGTCGATTTAGCGGAACAGAAATAGCGCGGGTCTTTGCTGACGTCGGGCGCGTACACGGGCTGCTTCTTAAGCGCCGCGGCTCCCGTGATTCCCTGGCCCAGAGATAGCCGATGCTTATCCTGGCCTTCGTCCCAGCCAATCTGCGAGCGGACGTACAACTGCTGCGATTGCTTGTCGAGCAGCACAATCGCCACGTTCCGCAGATGAAAATAGTCGTGCGCGATGCCCAGGATGCGCTGCAGCACCTCGTCCAAATCAAAGGTGGAGAGCACAGCCTGGCCCGCATCGTACAGGACCGCGATTTTATTCATAGAGCAGGCTAATGGTAACGTGGCGCGGATAGTTGGACAGGTTCCCAAAGTAACTACGAGGCCTGACAAAACTGAGTGACGTTCAGCCTCCCAAGGCTGCAATAATGGATTCGGGCTGGGCTTTGAAAGGGCGCGGCTTTAAGTCGCGCCGCAAAGCTCAACAAACATTCAACAGCGGCTTTAGTGGTTGCGGAAAAACTTAGTTTTTGGCGTGCTGCAGTCCTCCGCAACCTGCTTTCGTGCTCGCCTTTGGCCTAGATCGAGCTCCGGCC
>CZKH01000070.1_pt1 | contig 9471 bp, 11 predicted proteins | sample 682611 | NCBI WGS metagenome assembly CZKH01 (sample SAMEA3539301, study PRJEB10725) | soil metagenome | biome: tundra; feature: field; material: soil | place: USA | collected 2010-05 | depth 0.15 m | reverse complement strand
ATCGCGAGAAGTTAGTATCTCCTCGATGGCGCGGCGCTGGGCCGGGTTCAAGAACTCGAGCGCAGCGGCGTGAGACGCAGCGCGTTGTTCGCTCATGATGGGCGCAACGGTGTTCTGTCCGCGCTGCATGTGCTCAACTGTCGCTCGTTCGGCGGCGATGGTTTCGGGCGTCGTCAATCGTGGCCCGGTGTCGTGCTTCTGAGGCTCTACTGTTTGGAATTCGCCGATAGCGCGGCGGTGCTCGAAGTTGTCGCGTACCTGGCTGAAGGTGAGGTCTCCCATGCCGCGGCGAAGCGCATCGCGCATGATGTCGCGCTGGTCGATGACCGCCTCGCGCTCGAAGTTGCGTTCCTTGGCATAGGAGACGGCTTCCTGCGCGCGCTGGGGCGCGTCTGGCACTCGATTCTGTCCCTGCGCATGAACTCGTTCGTGGGCCTCTCGAACAACCCGGTCGGCCTGATTGCCGAACTTCGCGGCAAGCTGACGGTGAGCTTCCATAACCTCGGCTGGGGTACGAATTTCTTTTTTGTCGCGGGTGTTGTGGGCGGCGATCTGCGCGGCCTCCGGCCCGCTGAAGCCGCTTTTCGCCATGGCCTGCTCGATCTGCTGGCGGCGGGGACTGGAAGCGTCCAGATACTCCAGCGAATACCCTTTAATCTCAGGTGCGCCTTTTTTCCCTGCCTCGATTTCATAGCCGAGATTGCGAAGCCGAAAGGTCAGTTCCGCTTGATAAACAGCGGTGGCAAACTGCTGGCTGTCGAAAAGACTTTTCGGCTGGATGGCGCGTGTGGAGCCATCCTCGCGCTCCGTCATATTGAAGACGATGGCGTGGGTGTGAAGCTGGGGAGCGGCGTAGCCATTGACCGGGCGGGCGGTGTCATGCTCGAACTTTGCCGCGATGAATTTGCCGGTGGTCTCGGCGGCGTGGTTGCCACCGATCCGCGCCTGCGTGTACCGCTCCAACTCGGTGAGAGCAGCGGTCACTGCTTGCCGATGGGCTTCTCTCACCCGCTCATCGCCGCCAACTAATGCCGTCAGGGAAACGGATTTTGGGGCGGAGAACGTCGCGTCCCAACCGGCCCGGTGCTCGACTGGCTTGATGGTGGTTCCGTCTGCGGTGGTATAGGATTGCCCGCTGCGATGACGCACCAGTTGCTCGCCAGTGATGGGGTTTTGGCCTTCGCTCAACCGGGCAAAGTGCTGCGCGTCGACCGCTCCGGCAAGCCCGAATCGCTCGGCCAACTTGCCCTGCCACTCGCCGACGACGGCGCCGTTGCCGTTTTGCTTCCAATAATTTTGCTCGGCAGACGTGAACTCTTTGGCGTGGTAGGTCTGCGCCTGGGCGGAGCTGAGAGCTTTTGAGATGGTGAGCAATACGCCTCTTAATTCGTAATAAAGTCCAAAGTTGTTTGTCTCGACTCCTCGGCGTTGACGATGTTGTCGGAGGTCTTCGCGCCAGTGGTCTTTCCGGCGTCGGGCGGAGCCCCAGCGGCGTTTGTTTCTTCGACCGGCTTTGCCTCAAGATCAACTGCTGCGCGCGGCGCTGCGGGCAGGGCGGGTGGGGGCGCGGCGGTGCCGTCTCGGGCTTTAGCCTTTATGTTCTTGGGGTCGAAGGTGAGCTTCTCGTCCGGCAAGTGTCTGCGCTCGAATGGAATCTGATGCCCCTCGATATCGATGTAAGGAAAGGAGAAACCTGTGACGTAGTTCTCGTATTTGATGAAGGCGTGCAGGTCTGGCAATCCCGAGATTTCTGATTCCATCACTGCAGGCTCGACCTGGATGTCCAGCGCGAAATTTCTGCCCGAACGGGTTCCGTCGAAGTGGCTCTCTTTCATGCGCTCGATTTCGACTTTGCCAATCGCTTTGCTGACCCACTCGCCGGCATTCGGCTCCTTGGTCTTCAGGAAAATGCTGGTTGTTGGCATGGATAGCATGACCTCTGCGAGGTGGCCGTAGATCACTTCCAACTGAGCCTTCCCCTGAAAGCCCATGATGATGGGATTGTTGCTTTTGCGGTTCTCGGTGAGGGCGGTGTGAAACTGGGGAAGACGCTGCAAGCTGGCCAGCTCGTCGAGCACAAACCAGACCCGTTTCTGGTGGGCTTTCGGTTCGTTCAGGAGGCGCAGCACGAGCATGTCGATCCATACGCTTTGCAGCGGACGAAGCGCCTCACGCTCGGCGGGAAGCGAGGTGATGAAGATCCATCCCTGGCGTGTTTCCGACCAATCTGTTGCAGTCCACTCGCCGTTGCCAGCACCCTTGTGCGGCAAGAGCCGAAGGCTCTTTGCCACCTTACTGAGAGACGCCAGCACGCCAACTCTTTGCGGGGGCGCCGTGTGGTCGATAAAGTTGGCCACCTCTGTGCGAGCGACTCGATTGTCGATCTCTTTTGGGTTACTCATCCATTCGATAAGCTCCTCCGGGGTCGGTCCATAGCGCAGCAGATAAGCGAAGATCTGCTGCGGAATCTCGAAAAAGAACTCGCCTTTTTTGTCCTGCGGAGGCTGGAACAGCGACACCGCGATTGCGTCCGCTTCTGAACTTGTGCGCAACTCCTCGGCTGGTCCCCAGTAGGGGCATCGCCTGTCGAGTGGATTGAGAATGATGTCGTGCTTCGGGTCGTAAAAGCGGCGCGTGTACTCCAGCGCCGGGTCGTAGACGATGGCGGAATCGCCGCGGCTTCGAATCTGCCGGAGCATCTGCATAATAATGGTCGTCTTGCCTCCACCAGTGTCCGCGATGATCTGAACGTGTTGCGCCTCGGCCTTGGCCGGGATGCGAAGCATCTCCTTCAGACCGTCGATTTTGATGCCAAGTCCCTCCCCCTGTACCTTGCGGTTGAATTCTTTCGGCGTGAGCCGCTCCGTCCCTTTGAGCCGTCGGCCGTACCTCATTTGCTTGCGGCGTTTGATGTCCTTTCGGATGGAAAACGGGAGCTGCAGGAGCAACGATAGGAAACCGAAAAACAGTGGCAGCTGGTAAATCTCGGATAGGCTGTCGCCACCGTAAATCGCACTCTTGAGGTAGGCACTCAAGGGCGCATCGATGTAAGAGCGTTCCGGGTCCTGGTAGAGCAGATCATAGCCCGCCTGCAAAGCGGACTTGGAGAGAGCAAGCGGCAGCGGTCTTGCTCCGGGTTCCGGCGTGTTGCCGTCTGTCACGTCGGCGTCCGTGGCCGGTCGCGGTCGGATTCCGCGAGCGCCGATCATCACTAAGCGGTAGTTGTCTTTGCGGCTGGCAGAGACGGCGCCCGCAACGCTCGACCGAATGTAGATCGGCGTGTAGAAACGCTGCAACGGAGTGTTGCTGAAGGTGAAGCGCAGGTAGACGAACAAGCCGGTGAGGATCACGGCAAAGAACAGCGCGCCATAGGTGTAGATGGCGCTGTGAGGCGGGAAAATGATGGTTTCTCTTCTTCCCCAGTGCATGGTTGCCATTACGCTTTCTCCAAGTCTGTCCGCGTCTTGATCGCCAAGCCTCGCTTGTGCTTTTTGACCTCGGCGATGATCCCGTCGAAGACATCCGGTGTTATCTTTTGCCCTGTGGCGAGTGGTTTGAGAAGGTTCGTGAGCATGAGCCGAAGGCCGAGAATCTCGACCAGTTCCGCGCTCACGGGCGGATCGCCCGAGTCGCGCGCCAGCTCATCAAGAATGAGCTGCCGGATAAATTCGCCACGCTGAAGGCCGTGCTTTCTTGCCAGCCCTTCTATGTCCTCAACCTCCCGCGGACTGAGCTTGGTGGTGACGCCGATGAGTCGGTATGACGCTTTCGCTTTGGCCTCGGCGGTAAGCTGTTCGTCATTGGAAAAAGACATAATTGCCTCGCTTTTGGGCTGGTGTCCCTAGGTGTCCTTAGGTGTCCCCAGGGACACGTAGCAGCTGTATGTTGTTGCATGCATTCGGTTGCCTCTAGGTGTCCGTAGGTGTCCCTAGCACGACCCTTGGAGGGATGGAGTGTCACAATTCTTCCGGTGCGAAGCACCGTTCCCGCACCACCACGAAATTGAATGCAGGATCACGCCCTCACAGCTCGCACAGAAGGCGTGGACTCCAGCCCGGCTACCAGCCTCTTTGCAGGCTCCTCCGCTGACCCATTGCTCGGACCTTTACGAACACGCAAAGTAGAAGCAACCTGCTTGGCTTGTGGCGTCTTCAGGAAGTCCTGGAAGTCACGGTCTTTTGAGAAGACATAATTGAGGGCCTTATCCACAACATCGTCGGCGGATGCGTGGATGAAGGCGGCGTACTGATCGACCTGCGCGGCGGTCGTCTCATCAAGCCGAACAGAAGCACAGATGTGACGGCTCTGGTTGATCTCAAGTAGTGGCATATTCGTTCTCCTTTATATGTAGTGAAATCAAGCAATCGTTCTGCCCACAACTGGTGAGAAAGTGGGCGGCAATAGTCATCGCATTTCGTGGTCTAAGCAGGCGCATGTTGCACCTCGAATACCGACTCAATTAGGAAGCGCTTCGCGTCGCGGTCGTATCCCCGAAGCGCCAGGACTTCGCGGACAATTCGGCGGCCCTCTTGCCGCCCGACATGGACGACGAAATCAACGGCTTCCCCGATCTCCGCTTCGGTATCAGAGAAGGTGGTCTGCGCGTGGCTACGCATGACCAGATTGGCGAAGCGTCGGAGGGCTTTCTCTGCCGAGTTAGCATGAATTGTCGCGAGCGATCCTGCATGGCCAGTGTTGAAGGAATCGAGCAATGTTCGCGCCTCGCTTCCGCGGACTTCCCCGAGAATGATCCGGTCGGGTCTGAAGCGAAGCGTGTCCTTCAATAAGTCGTCGAAAGACACATTGGTCTTGAAAGTACTTGTCTGAGATCCGACCGCAACTATGTTTGGCTTCCGGATCTGAAGCTCGGGAGTATCTTCGATAACGAGGATGCGTTCATTCTCCGGAATTGAGTTGGCGAGTATCCGCAAGAGCGTCGTCTTTCCGGTCCCCGTTCCGCCGCTGATCAGCAGCGTTTTGCCGCTGTGAATTTGCTCCGCCAAGAGGTCCGCAATCGCCTGCGTCAGTGTGCCGCGAGCAATCAGATCATCGACCGTGTAATTGCGGCTGGTGAATTTCCGTATTGCAATTGCCGGGGCGGGACTCACGAGCGGCGGAATCCACGCCGCAATCCGGCTTCCGTCCGGAAGCTGCGCATGGAGTCTAGGGTTGTCTTCGTCGAGCCTTTTGCCGAGATGATTGGCGATGACTTCGAGGCCGGTGCGGAGCTTGCCGGCGTCGAAGGAAATGGTCGGTTCCTGGCACAGTCTTCCTTCGCGCTCGCAAGACCAAGACGAATCCGGATTGCCCATGATTTCGCTAACGTCTTCGTCGAGCAGCAGCGGCTCGATGGGCCGAAAGAATGGAAGGATCAATTCGAAGCTCATAGTGGGAACCTCACAGCGATGGAAGCCCAGCGGATAGCCGGGCTTCCGAGAGTCAAGAGCAAGGGCTTATGCAGCGGTTTCCTCCTGGGGCACTTCATCGTGATCCTGATCCTCCGGGGCGGCCTTTTCGGCGCGGTCCAGCTTCAGGATCGAAGCGACCCGAATTTCCCAGACGCGCTTCTTCGTGTCCGTCTTCTTGCTGTCGTACTCCCGGCTGCGTAGTTCGCCTTCCACCTGAATATGTGCGCCCTTGGTGAGCGTCTTGGCGAACTCCGAGAGCTTGCCGAAGACTACGCAACGGTGCCACTCGGTGTGCGAGATGTACTTGTCGTCCTTCTTGTAGGAGGACTTGGTTGCCAGCGAAAGCGTGGTGACGCTGAAGTCGGCGCTGTTGGTGCGGGCTTCTGGGTTGCTACCGAGGAAGCCGATGAGGGTTACTTTATTCTGGTACATGATGGTCTCCGTTTGTTGAATCTCCCGATCTTGGTCGGGGCATCATAAAGCGAGTGGGCCATGCTCCCAAGTGCCGAAGCTCTGCATTTACGGAGGTTCCGGAGAAATCTTTTCGGCGGTCTTTCCGAACAAGATTTGGAGGGAAACCGTAACCCGCAGGGCGGCGCAGCCGAAGCAGAAGAGCGAGCTGCCGCAGGGCGCATGAAAAGGCCCGAAGCGATGCCCGAACAAAGGCGGGATACATAGCGGCAGACACGCTCCATAGCAAAGCCTTCATCTGCGTCCCCGCGAGAGAAGCCCGCCACAGCGGCAAGGCCCTCGCGTCGCTGATGACTCCTCTACAAGATCGAAGCTCGCCACCGCCGTTGCGGGTGTGGAGGCTGTTGTTCGCCTGCTCGACAAGGCGCCGGGACAGGTGGGGCGAGTCAGTCGGATTAGCGACGCGAAGCGACATCAATAAGCCTCTAGTCGGGTCGATAAATCTCTAGCTGAACGCCTGGTCGGCCCGGAAGCGCACGATGGTCAGGCCAAGAGGGTTCACGGCAAGCTCTCTGTTCTTCACGTTCTCGCGGAAGACGTACGTAACGCTGGCTGTCCATCGCTCCCGCTTGAGCTCGGTATGATCCGCGGGATTGGTGTACACCTTCTCGAACTCGATCCGCGCCGAATACGGTGAGTGCCGCAGGTCGTCAAGGACCACGTTCTTGATCTCCACATCGACGTACGGCAGGCTGCTGTCTTTGACGTAGTTCTGAATGCTGTTGTCCTTCCGTTCCTGGTCGATTACCGCCCGTTGTACGTCACTATTGAGGAAATAGAGTGAGGCGGTTTGGTCGCGCTCGATGGTGAAGCGATTGCGACTGAAATAAAGCTCCGCCCAGCGGGTGAGGTAATACTTGTTCTCCGCTTCCTGTGGTCGGTACTGGAAGTTGCGATAGTCGATCGCTTCGGCGTGGCCCACATCGTTAATCCGCACGATCATGGGGTGCATGTTGGCGAGCGCGTTCTGGCTCTTGTAGGTGAGCGCGGCCAGCGCGAGGCAGACGGCGGTCAACACGAGAATCGTCACCTTGAGATAGGTATTCATTACCAGCGGATCGCCATACTGTTCCAGGAAACGTTCCGCGGCACGAGTAATGGCCGGAGTGACCGGTGTTTCGGTGCTCCCTGTTTCTGTGGTCGTGATTTCTGTACTCATTGCTGGCCTCATTTCTTGTCTACCGGCGCGATTACATTGCCGCGCGGATTGCCATCATCGCCAAGCCCAGACCTCCTCCATGTCCACCAGTACCGCCGGTGAATAGGCTGTGCGTCATGGTCGGAATCTTGAAGAGGATGTAAACATTAACCAGCACGAGAAGCACAAGAAGCGGCAATGTCTGGACCATCAAGGAAGGGTCCGACACGCTCTGCCCGAGTTGGATGTAGTAGTTCGTCAGAACATGAGACAGAACATTCATCGTGGCCGCCGCAACTACCCTGTAAAAGCTAAATCCGAGGTACGCCTTGAGCCACCCCCAAAACAACCAATCGAGTTTGTCGACGACGAGGAATGGGATGAAGATCGGCCCGAGCAATCCAATGATCGTGGCCGCAATCGCGCCGTAGGCTAGGATCGCGGAAATGATTGCGGCCAGCATGGCTAAAAGAAACTGCACGACAAAATACACAATGGCGTAGTACGGAGACATGACGCTGTTCAGCATCGATGGCCCTGTTTTCGAGGATGCCGAGTGGATCTCGTTCAGCATGGTGGTGGAACCATCGGACCCAATGACGTTCATAAGATTGATCGTGCCGCCGTCGATGAAGCCCTTGATGGAAAAGCCGAGTCCGGGGATGGAAGTGTCGTAATAATTCACCATCGCGTAGGCGAAGGTGAGCAGCATGAAGAGGTTGAGGAACCTCTCCATGCTGAACCCGGCGCCGCCGTGCGCCGATGCGAGTGCTTCCTGCACGCCGAACCAAACCAACACGATGGTCGCCAATGCTATGACGATGTGAATCCCCATCGCGGTAATGGTGGGTGCCGTCGTTGCTGCAAGAGACTGGCACGCCTGAGCGATATAGTTGAAGAGACCGGTACCCATGTTGCATGCCCTCTTGTTTTCTTCTGCTTGCGCCTACTCAGTACGCTTGCGTAAGCAGGTTCGCCGCGCCGCCGCTGGTCGTTGTGATGTTGGCGTTGTAGTAGCTTTCGTATCCTGCCGAGTCACGGAATGCGGATTTCATCGCGTCCTGCTGCTGCTTTTGGGTAACGATCTGTTGCAATGCAAGATTGGCGTTGATCTGGTTTGCGTCCTGCAGGGTACGCAGTTGCAGAAGCAGGGCCTGATTGATGCGCTGTAGTTCGGCCATGATGGTCTGTTGGGATACGTCTTGGCTTTGTGTCGCAGCCTCAAGGTTGGCGATATCGGTTTGTCTCGCGGTCTGATTGGCGCGGATGGTCCCGAGCGCTTGCAGGTTGTTGGTCATTACGGAGTCGGTGATATCGATGGTGGCTCCCTGCGCGGCAATCTGCATCTGTCCGGCAACGCTAGCGGTGCCGTAGCCGGGGATTACGTGGGCGGTATTCGGAACGCTAACCTGCTGGTACGAGGCTGCGGCTCCCTTTCCCGTATTCGCCGAATTGAGCCAGCCCATCGAATTGCCATAGGTGTTCGAGATTTGTTGCAGCAGCAGCAAGTCAGAAGTCGGAGACAGAAATCGCGCATAGAGCATCCGTGGAGCGAGAATCATCTGATGCGTGAGTTCGTATTGCTGCTTTGCGACGTTGTAGGCTTGCAGCGCTGTCGTGGCGATTTTGACGGTGTTGGTGAAGATTTGTTGGCCCTGCTCAATCTGCCGGGCTTCGTTGGCGATGGATTGTTCTTCGTGTTCGATCTGCGTAACGGCATGACCTGCCTGCGTAGGATCGAAGACGATGCCGGAACCGAATTGCGCCTGCGCTGCGGGTTGGAATGCCGTCACAAGTCCGACGGCGAGTGCGGTTAGGATCAGTTTCTTCATTGCCTTGTCCTTTCGTTTGCGGTTGGTCTGGTAAAGCTCTTACAGCAACACAGCGTTACTGCTGTGCGGCGAGAATTTCTCTCTGTATCTGTGCAAGACGGTCAGATTCTGGCTTGCACCGCGCCTCTCGTGCTTTTTGCTCGGCTTCGATAGCCGCTGTCTGCTCCGCGGTCAACTTCTCTCCGGTCATAAGTCTTTTGGCTGCGGCGCTGTCTTCCTCCAGGCATGCCTTGGCATAAGCTGGGTATTCGGCGTTGTATTGATCCTGCAACTTCTTGATCTTTTCGGTTTTGCTCTGGCAACCGGCAAGGTTGAGAAGCGACAGGAATAAGAGGGAAAGGGCAACGATTCGCATTAAAAGCCTCCTTAAAACGTCTGCGGAATAGTGTGGTTCGAGTACGCAGGAAGAAGCAAGTCCTGCGTGAAATACACTTTCACGCGATGGCCCTCCCGAATTGTGATAGTCGGCGGTATCTGTATGAAGCGATCAAGGATCGTGGTCGCAGACTGCGAAACACTGCCCGCAGCCCCATTGGTGAATGCCTGGGAACCGCTCGTGGTGATGGTGCCGCCACCCTGAGTGATCTGACTCGCTCCAGCAATCACACCCAAAGCGATCGAG
>CZKH01000066.1_pt3 | contig 9537 bp, 6 predicted proteins | sample 682611 | NCBI WGS metagenome assembly CZKH01 (sample SAMEA3539301, study PRJEB10725) | soil metagenome | biome: tundra; feature: field; material: soil | place: USA | collected 2010-05 | depth 0.15 m | reverse complement strand
ACTAGTAATCATGATCGAGGTTGTGACCGAAGAGATGCATGGGTCGGACTGAGTTCCTGACCTGAAACTTGATTGCGAGCGAGCCTTGGTTGGATCGGCACATTTTCAACGAGAGCGAAATGGCGCGCTCTTCGGAGTGCAGGGATAGGTCCGCTCAAAAAGTGCTTGACACCGCCGACATTGTTAGAGAGGCGATTTCTTAACAGTTGTGGCTTTTACCAAGTAGTTGCCCTAAACTTTGCTTGCGTCACAAAGTTGTAGTCGGGTGAATGACATGCAGAGATGTCCGAAGTGCGGGTACCGCGAGGGCACGGATTGGCCGTGGATCTTGTGCATTGTGGCCGTGACTCTTCTCATCATGCCGGCGAAAAGGAACTCACTGAAAGGTTGTCGTAACGAGCACCTCTGTATTCGTAGCCTTCCGTTTCCACCTCGACCACATGGACATGTTCCTTCCACTGGCGCACCAGGCGCGTTCCAGGTTTGATGGGTGGTCGGCTTGAAACGACTGCGTTGGGGTCGGCCTCGAATGTGGTTGCCAGCTGTCGAAGCCGGCGGCAGCCAGCGTCGCTGAGTCCACCAAACTCCTGCTCCTGCAGGCGGTGAGCAACGATGCGAAGCATTAGATCCTTTCGGATTTCAGGCGGTGGTTCTTTCTTAAAGAGCTGCCGCCATAAGTTACACACGGCTGGTTGCCCCAGATTGGGTAGTGAGGCGAGGCGCTTCGTAATAGACGAATCGGGCATAGTTTCTCCTTAAAGAGATCAGCAACATTGACGCTTCCTTTCGGAGAAAGTTCAAGCCGAATCCAGGGTGGCCTTGGATGCTAATTTGCTTGACTTGCGGCCTTGGAAGCTCGTTCCAAGTCATTCATTCTGCGAGTGCAAGAGGTTTTGACGAGGGACAGTTACGCCAAGTAGAAGAAGTCGTTGCAATGTAGCGCGCAACGTTTTGGCGAACCACAAGTGGAAGAAGCGATGAATTCCTGAATGCTACTTTGCCCCTGGTAGCAAAAATGTTGGGTTTATCGGTTTACCCCAATATAAGTGAGAGGACGTTCCAGAGACCAGGTAAGTGTCAGAGGAAACACACGGTTGACAGGTTGACAAGTCGTTTCACGGTGTCCCACACAGGCCAGGGCGATGTACTGTGATGCCGTTTTCTAGATGAAAAATCAAAAAGGAAACGTGCATCATTGGTGATGATATTCTCCTACTAGTGATGCCTAGGTAGTGATGCCCTGTCTGACTTGCAGACGACTGCTTTTAGCCCGGCCTCAACCCGGTCTCGCATCCTTTAGTGTCAGGAGGTGAAAACCATGGGGTACCTTGGAAGATTAAGCGTCACTCTTATTTGCGCAGCGGCTTTGCACGGTGTAGCGGTCGGTTGTGAGGTGACCGGCAAAGTTCTGATCATACAAGGTGTGCGGGGCCTAGTATACGGCCGATTGAGAGACTCCGAACTGGTTCTTTCAAATGGCCACGATGAGCGGACCTTAGCCGTCGATCACCACGGACGGTATCACGCCGAGTTGTCAGAAGGAAGTTGGACTGTCATCCGCGTGGCGCCGAGTGCTCGGAAGTATCTCCAGATTGGCCAGAAACTTCGAATTCCTGCACAGAAACGCAGCGTCAAGATCGACATCTACATGCGACGCCGCTAATTGTTCTCGTGTGAGCGACGAACGGTCGATCCCAGCATGTTATCGCTATGACGGAGGGACAACGGAGGTGCGGTGCAACGGTAGATGGAGGCGTGCAGCACGACACTCGCCCCTGAAGGCAGGAGCGCCATCGCCTGACAGTCGCAAGGGCCGTCCGGCCCTACGACCACCACTTCCCGGCAAATGCAATTTGCTATGAAGTTCATTTCGTAGCACTATGTGCTTTTGAGCCCAAAAAGACAACCGGCGGACCCGGTCCGAGTCAAGCTTGGGACTCCGAGAAGATTCTGCCAAGGAGTTTTTCTGGGATATAGGCGTGGTATTCGGCACCAGTGGCTAGGCTGATCGCAGGGTTTGGCCCAAGTTAAGACTATCTGCTGGGAGTTTTGGTTGGAGGCCCAATGTTCAGAACAATGTGTCGAAGATTTGCGCGGCAAACGAGGATCGTATCGCTGGGAATGCTGCTGGTCGTTCCCGGGTATGGACAGGGTCAGCCACAAACCGCGGCTTCTTCCGAGGTCAACGGACAAGTCCTGACCAAAGCAGTAACGGTGGATACTAATTCTAGGCAAGCGCCGCTGGTTCTAACGCTGCAGGATGCGTTGACACGCGCCAAAGCTAACACTCCGCAGTTCCAGGCCGCGCTCACGGATCTAGGGTTGGCTCATCAGGATACAGTGCAAAGTCGCGCGCAGCTGCTGCCGAACGTCAACTACAACATGCAGTATATCTATACGCAGGGAAATGGTGCTGCGGCTGGGCGCTACATTGCCAACAATGGCGTGCACGAGTACATCGCACAGGGCAACGTCCACCAGGCGCTTTCGCCAGGCATGTTGTCGGAATATCGCCGGGCAGAGGCGGCCGAAGCTCTCTCTCGCGCCAAGTCGGAGATTGCGACGCGCGGCCTTGTCGTCACCGTGGTCCAGTCCTACTACGGATACGTCGTGGCGCAGCGCAAGTATGCAACCGCTCAGAAGGCGGCATCCGAGGCTGACCGGTTTCTCGGGATCAGCCAGAAGCTGCAGAATGGCGGCGAAGTGGCGCATTCCGACGTCATCAAAGCCCAGATTCAGAATCAGCAGCAACAGCGCGAACTGCAGGATGCGCGGCTGGCGATGAACAAGAGCCGCCTCGATCTCGCCGTGCTACTGTTCCCGAACTTTGAAGAGAACTTCTCGGTTGTGGATGACTTGCGCCTGCCCGATCCGCTGCCCAGTTTCGTCGACGTGCAGACCGCCGCCACCAAAAGCAATCCGGAGCTTCGGGTGGCCCTAGCCTCCCTGCGGCAATCCGACCAGGAAGTGAAAGTCGCGTGGACAGCCATGCTGCCCTCTCTGGGCTTGGATTATTTCTACGGCATCGACGCCAATCAGTTCGCCACCCACGATCGACAAGGATTCCGGAACCTCGGCTACGCGGCGTCGGCAACCCTGCAACTGCCAATTTGGAACTGGGGAGCCAGCTACAGTAAGGTGAAGCAGGCCGATTTGCGGCGCCAGCAAGCCCATATCGAGCTGAGCTTCGCGCAACGCCGGCTGCTGGCCGATCTGCGATCCTTCTATGATGAGGCCGAGACCGCGCGAGCCCAGCTCGAATCGCTCAGTCAAACCGCGGAACTTGCCTCGGAGAGTTTGCGTTTAACTACTTTGCGCTACCAAGCGGGCGAAGCCACGGTGCTCGAGGTGGTGGATGCTCAAAATACCCTCACCCTGGCGCGCAATGCGTATGATGATGGACAGGTTCGCTTCCAGGTCGCCCTGGCGAACCTGCAAACGCTAACCGGGAGCTTCTAGAAAAGAATGATCCAGGCCGGGAACGAGTTCTTGCGTTACACCTCCAGCACCTCGCCGAATCGTACTGCGCGGCTTCGCCTCATCCTTGCACTGGCCTCAATCATTCCTGTTATTGTGTCTGCGCTGGGTTGCTCCGCGGACAAGCAGGAAGAACCGACAGTCAGCGTTCAGGTCGTCCCAGTCAAGAAGGCGACCATCGAGCAGACGGTGACGTCCGAAGCCATTCTGTTCCCACTTGCGCAGTCGGCGATTGTTCCGAAGATCAGCGCGCCGGTGAAAGCGTTCTATGTCAATCGCGGCAGCAAGGTCCATGAAGGGCAGTTGCTCGCTAAATTGGAAAGCCGCGACCTGGCCGCCGCTGCTCAGGACAACCAGGGAGCCTACGATCAGGCGCAGGCCGCCTACTCGATCGCGACCGCATCCACTTTGCCGGAAGAGATTCAGAAGGCGCAGGGCGATACTAAGGCGGCGAAGCTGGGCCTGGAGGCCGAACAGAAGCTCTACGACAGTCGTCAGGATCTTTACAAGCAGGGTGCTCTCCCTCGCAAAGATCTCGATCAAGCTACAGTCAGTCTCGCCCAGGCGCGAACTCAGTACGAAATTGCGCAGCACCACCTCGATGCTTTGATGGCTGGGGGCAAGCAGGAGGAAATCAAGTCTGCTAAGGGACAATTGCAATCGGCTAAAGGCAAGTATCTCGGCGCCGAGGCGCAGTTGAGCTACTCGGAAATCCGCAGTCCCATCAACGGCGTCGTCACCGATCGTCCCTTGTATCCGGGAGAAATGGCCGCTGCGGGAACGCCCCTACTCACCGTCATGGACACCACTTCGGTAGTGGCGCGTGCCCACATTCCGCAGGAGCAGGCGGCATTGCTGAAGCTGGGCGACAAGGCCACGGTCGTTATTGCTGGTGGTTCAGGCGAAGACGACGCGATCGAAGGGAAAGTGACCGTCGTCAGCCCGGCGCTTGATCCCAACAGCACGACGGTCGAAGTCTGGGTACAAGCGAAGAATCCGAAGGGTCGGTTGCGCCCGGGAACGAGCGTGCGGATTTCCATGCTGGCGCGAGCGGTGCCGAACGCGGTGGTTATTCCGGCGGCAGCCGTGCTCACCGCTCCGGACGGAACGAGCTATGTGATGGTTGCGGGTTCCGACAATCGTGCCCACCAGAAGACAGTGAAGGCCGGAATCCGGCAGGGCGAGCAAGTGCAGATTCTCGATGGCCTCGCGGAAGGCGATCGGGTAGTCGCATCCGGCGCCTATGGCCTGCCCGACAATACCAAGATTCGCGTCGAAGCTGCCACGGAGTCCGACAAGACGGATCACGCACCGGACGGGGCATCCCCGGGAAAAGAGACAGAAAAGGATGCCAAGTAGCTCGATGACCGTAACCAACGGTGAATCGCCTTACTGGTTTGCGCGCCACTCCCGCTCCATCCTGGTCTTAATCATCACGCTCGTAGTTGTTGGAATCTACGTCGCGTTCACCATCCCGGTTTCCGTTTTTCCGGACACGAATTTTCCGCGCATCCTGATTGCCGTCGACAACGGCGTGATGCCCATCGACCAGATGATGGTCACGGTCACGCGCCCGCTCGAAGAAGCAGTCAACAGCGTGCCGGGCCTGCAGCAGGTACGTTCCATTACCAGCCGCGGATCGGCGGAAATCGACCTGTTCTTCGACTGGAACGTGGACATGTTCCAGACTTTGCAGTACGTAAACGCCGCACTATCCAACGCACAACGCGACCTGCCTGCCACTGCGAAGGTGGAAACGCATCGCATGACCTTCGCCAGCTTTCCGATTCTCGGCTATAGCCTGACTTCCGAGACGTTTCCGCAGACCCAACTCTGGGAACTTGCCACTTACGAACTCAAGCCCCGGCTCAACCGCCTGGATGGCGTGGCCAGCGTGATTGTGCAAGGCGGCCAGGAGCCCGAGTTTCACATCGTTCCCGATCCCGCCAGACTTTTGCAGACGAGTGTCACCGTTACCGACCTGCTGGATGCGGTGCGGCGCACCAACCTGATTGACTCTCCCGGCCTGCTTGAGCGCAACCACCAACTCTACCTTGGGCTGATCAGCGGACAGGTGCGCGACCCGCAACAGATTGCGGCAACCGTCATCAAGACAACCGCCGCCGGCGTGCCGGTGCGGGTGGGGGACGTTGCGAAAGTGGAGCCCGCGGTTCGTCCCCTCTATACGGTTGTGTCGGCGAACGGAAAGCCGGCGGTCCTGCTAAGCATCAATCGGCAGCCGGAAAGCAACACCGTGCAGGTGGCGGACGAGGTGCACGCGGAAGTCGAGAGCCTCCGCAAATCGTTGCCGCCCGGGGTCGCGATTCACCCTTATTACGACCAGTCGGACATCGTGAAGCAATCGATCGCGAGTGTTCGCGACGCCATTCTCATCGGGCTCATCCTGGCTTCCATCATCCTCGTGATCTTTCTGCGTGACTGGGGCACTTCCGTCGTCGCGGGTTTGATGATCCCAGCGACCATCGCGCTGACATTCATCGTGCTCAAGTTGATGGGCGAGAGTTTCAACTTGATGACGCTCGGCGGGTTGGCGGCGGCTGTCGGTTTGGTGATCGATACCGCGATCGTGGTGGTGGAGAACATCGTGCTGCACCGCGACGCGGGCCAGACGCGGCTGCAGGCGATCCACAGCGCGCTCGCCGAAATCACCATCCCGCTGATCGGCTCGACCATTACTCCGATTGTGGTTTTCCTTCCGCTCGTTTCGATCACCGGCGTAACCGGCACATTCTTCCGTGCCCTGGCCGTCACGATGTCGGCCGCGCTGCTCGCTTCGCTTGCGCTCGCACTGACCTGGACGCCCGCGCTCAGCCAGTTTCTGATCAAGAGAGCTTCCGGAGATTCGTCCGACATACATGACAACCTATCGAACAGCAGATCGGACGACAAGGAAGACGCTGTTGACCAGATCGCTCCCGAGCCCGAGGTGGAGTCGATCCGTCGTCTGATGGAAGCGGAAGAAGCTTCCCTGAGCGGCTTTTTCCGCAAGGTGATTAGCTTTCACGAGCGTTGGCTGCGGCGCGCACTGGAGCGGCCGCGTTGGCTGGCCGGGTTCAGTCTGGCTCTGATCGTGATTGCTTACGTGTGCTACCAGTTTTCGGGCTCCGGTCTTCTACCGGAGATGGACGAAGGCGGCTTCATTCTCGACTACATCATGCCAGCGGGCAGTTCCTTGGCGGAGACGAATCGTGTGGTTCGCCACCTCGAACAGCTCCTGCAAGATATTCCCGAAGTCGAGAGCACTTCCCGGCGGACCGGGCTGCAACTGGGACTGGCGGCGGTTACCGAAGCCAACACGGGCGACATTTCGGTGAAGCTGAAGTTATCGCGCAGCCGGGATATCGAAGAAGTCATCGCCGACGTACGCGCGAAAATCAAGACGGAAGAACCGGCCATCGACGTGGAATTCGTCCAGGTTCTCCAGGACATGATTAGCGATCTGACCGGAGAGCCGCAGCCCGTCGAGGTGAAGATGTTTTCACAAGATGCCGCGATCCTCGATGCCTGGGCGCCGAAAGTTGCGGATGCGATTGCCAAAGATAAAGGCGTGGTCGATGTCTTGAATGGAATCGATAACACCATCAGCGGGCCGGCCGTGGTATTTCAGGTGGACCCCTCGATTGCGGCGCGGGCAGGGTTTAGCCCCGAAGAAGTTGCGACCGACGCGGCAGCCATTCTTGAAGGTGAACCGTCGACGACTCCAGTAGTCACTCATGATCGCACTTACACTTTGCGGGTGCGCTTTCCGGCAGGGAATCGAGCTTCACTCGAGGCAATGCGCGACACGCTGCTGGTGAGTTCGACGGGCAAAACAGCGACGCTCGGATCGCTGGCCACCCTGACCGAGCTTCCTGGACAGACGGAGATCCGGCGCGAGAACCTGCTGAGGAATGTGGTGGTCTCGGCGCGACTGGAGGGCGTCGACCTGGGTACGGGTGTTGCCAGTGTTAAGAAGAGCGTAGACCAGTTGCATCTGCCTTCTTCGATTCGGGTGTTATACGGCGGAACCTACCAGGTACAACAAAAATCGTTTCGGGATCTGATCTTCGTGCTCGTTCTGGCGGTGGTGCTGGTCTTCATTGTCTTGCTGTTTGAATTCCGGACGTTTACCGCGCCGCTCGCGATTCTGACGTCGGCAGTGCTCTCGATCTGCGGAGTGTTTCTAGCCCTATTCATCACCCGCACCACTTTCAACATCTCGTCTTTCATGGGGATGATCATGGTGATTGGCATCGTGGCCAAGAACGGTATTCTGCTGCTCGATGCCGAGCAAAAATTCAGCGCCGCGGGACTCTCGCTGGAAGACGCGGTGATTCAGGCAGGTCGCCGAAGGTTGCGGCCGATTGTCATGACTGCACTCGCCACGGTTGCGGGAATGCTGCCTCTTGCTTTTGCGATGGGCGCGGGATCGCAGATGTTGAAGCCCCTCGCGATTGCCGTGATTGGCGGCGTGCTCCTTTCGATGGTCCTGTCGCTGATCATTACTCCCGCGGTCTACCTGTTCGTGACCCGGCGGGCACTAACCGGTCCAGGCGTAGCAGCTTCTTGAACATTTTTTTGTTGGGCGAGATGTGGGCGGCCCATCCCGCTAGCCTAGGGCCCCGGCCCGCCCAGCCCGCGAACGAGTGGGAGGGGGGCGAAGTTTTTCCCTTAGAGTACTACCCCTCGAGCGAATGACGCTCTGCAGGGGCAGCGCTAGAATGCCCGAACAAGCCTTTGCGAAAGAGTAACCTGCGATCTGTTGCGGCGCCACGTGAAAGACGCAAGTCTTGCCTAACCTCACGCTCTATTAGTGCGGCGATCTGCACGCCGTCTCATTAGCGATGGCCCTCATCCTCGCCCGCTCGGTGGCATCTCGCTCGAAATCGGGTATAGCATTGGCCGCTTCGTTTCTCGTTCTGGTCGTAATCGATCTGCTGGGGGTAACTTTTACTCGTGGGACGACATTCGTAATATGTGTGCCCTCTTGGCCGTGATGCCTCTCGGCCTTCGCTCCCTGGTGGTAGAAGCCACCGACGTTTGCAGCGAGAGTCGATTCGTCCTTTCGATGAGCGTGCCATCCGAAGCAGCAGTGGCTCTAGTGGACGCTTAAGAAAGATCGAAGTACTCAACTGCCGGATTCGGAACTACTGCGAGAGAGGTCGTGCCGCAGAAGCTAAGGGAATCGCTGTTGGTGCCGCCTCTTTTCCAGCCGGAGGCGTAGCCGCTGTACGCGTTCCAATACCAATCTGCATCGCCGTATTTTTCGGAAACTCCACTTCGCGTCCTCGAGCCATGAAGTGCGTGTAAACCGACACCGCTGCACCGTATGCCCCCATGCTCATACCGAAGGCGCGGGACTGTGCCGCCGCACCCACGACCATTCCCACTAGCTTGAATCCGCCAAGGCCGCCTGTGGCTCCGCCGTGGCTCGCTGCGTCGCCATCATGATCCTGGCCCGATCGGGCTGCCATCATGGCCAGCCCCAGCGACACGGCGGTCCCGAGATAACGCGATTTAGAGGTGGTCGCTTCCGCGCCGCCTTCGGAATCCAGTTTCACGCTGGCATTCTTGCCGGCTTGCACGCCCTCGAGCGTAGACACAACCTTCTGTTCAACGCCGTCCGGTGGAACCAGTTCCGTGAATGCAATTCGCAACTGCCCATTCTTTTTCATGCGACCCGCTGGCTGTGCCTGCTTGACCGTGCCCTTCAGCCGGCTCCCTTGAGGAAGGATGAGCCGGTCTCCATCCATCAATGGCTGTGAAAGGACCGCTTCCACCTCCTGGCCCTGGTGAGAAGTTGCGGACGACAATGGCGTAACCAGCCGCGCTCGCACAACGCTGCCTTGAGGTAATGCGCTGCCGATCGACGAGGCCATGGGGACGGTCATCACCTCGGTACCGAAATTCAACGGTTCGTCCAATTCGGCGAAGTACACGGTTCCCGCCGGAATGTACTGCCGATGCACCGGCAATTGCGCTTCTCCATAGCGTGTGAGACGCTGGATTTTTCCCGGCGTTTTCAGTTGCTTCATCGCATTGTCCCATTCCTGATGCGCT
>CZKH01000021.1_pt1 | contig 9712 bp, 10 predicted proteins | sample 682611 | NCBI WGS metagenome assembly CZKH01 (sample SAMEA3539301, study PRJEB10725) | soil metagenome | biome: tundra; feature: field; material: soil | place: USA | collected 2010-05 | depth 0.15 m | reverse complement strand
TCTCAGGCGTTTCCCACTCGCTCAGCGCCGGAGGATCCACGACAATGCGGTACTTGAGATGAAGGCCGCCGTGAGTAACAACAGCCTTCAGAAATTCGTTGATTCTATTAGCGGCAGCAACTTTATCCATAAAATCAGTTCTCGGCGATCGGACGTCTGCTTTCAGTTTTCAGTTTGGCGGATGCATCACCAGCTGAAAGCTGATAGCTGACGGCTACTTCTCCTTTTTCCTCGCCCGCTTTTCCATCATCTCGCGCATCTCCTGGCCCAGCTTGGTGCGGTTCATGATGGCCTGCTGCGCCATCGAAATCAAATTCGTCTCCGCATAATACAGATTCAAGCCCGCCGCGAAGTTGAAAAAGAGGAAGCCCATCATGATGGGCATCATCCACGTCATCATTTTCTGCTGCGCCGGATCCATTCCCGCTTGCGGCGTCATCCTCTGCATGAAAAACATGCTCGCCACCATCAGAATCGGCAAAATGAAATAAGGATCGCGCGCGGAGAGATCGGTCACCCACAACCAGTGCGCGTGCCGCAAATCCAGCGCAATCCCCAGCATCCGGTAATAAGCGATCAGGAACGGGAACTGGATCAGCAGTGGCAGACAGCCTCCCGCCGGATTCACCCCTTCCTTCTTGTACAGCCCGCTGATCTCTTCGTTCATCGCCGCCTTGCGCGGATCGCGCAGGCTATACTTCTTATACTTTTCCTGAATGGATTTGATCTGCGGCGCGATGCGCTGCATCTTCAGCATCGACTTCATCTGCGTGATCCGCAGCGGCAGCAGCGCCACCGTAATGATCAGAGTCTGAATCACAATCGCCCATCCCCAGTTGGGATAGACATGCTTGTAAGTCCACTTCAGCCACAGGAAAAGCGGCCGCGAGATCAGCCCCCACCATCCGAAATCCACCGTCCCGCGCAGATCGGGATCGCCACTTTTGATGGTTGGTACATTCACGGCCTCGAGCGAAGACAGCTCTTTCGGCCCTACATACACACGCTCGCTGGTTGCGCCGCGCAGGTCCCCCACAGCCGTGCCCAGCACCTCAACGTTCGTAGTTTCTTTGGACTCGGGCTTCTGCGGATCGCGCAGCACTTGCAGCGAATTCCGCAGCGTGACCATCGCCGCGGTATTGGGATCGTCGGGAATAAAAATCGCCGTAAAGTATTGATCCCCCGGACCGCCCCACTCGAACGGCCCACGGATCGTGTTGCCGCCGCTAATGTTCTTCACCGCCAGCCGCGAGATAAAGGTGGGGAAGACCAGCGCGGTGCGCTCACTGGAAGCATCGTTGTGGTAGTCGATGCGCCCGGCGGCGAACGAAGCCGGCGTGAGCTGGTCGCCAAATCCCGCCGGCCACGCGGGCGCCGCGAAGATTTCAGCCCCCTTGTAGACAACCGAAGTCTCGACCTTCAGAACATAAGTGTCATCGAAATGAAAAGTCTTCCGCACCACCACATCCTGATCGGCATACTCAAAGGTGATCTGGGCGGGGGCTCTCAACGTGTGCCCAGCGAGTTCTCCTTTGGCCGACGTTACCGTTACCTTTGCGGTTTCCTCGCCCAACAGAATCGGGTCTATCTCGCTCGGCACGTAGAGCGCGGAGTTGAGGCGGTTGCGCAGCGTCTCGTCGTAAGTCCACAGCGAAAGCGGATACCCATACTTCTGCGCCGCCGCATCATGAACCAGCTCCAACGGCCCGTTCTGCGCGTCGTTATCGAATTTTTTCAGAATCCAGGATTTCACCTGCGCGCCGCGGTTGGTGAAAGTGATTTTATAAAGATCGTTCTCGATACCCGTTTCAGTTTCCGCCGAAGCCTGCTTACTAACCGTCCCAGCCGGTGTACTCGCGGACCGCACGCTCGCAGCGGGCGCCGTCGCAGCCGCAGCGGGAGGCGCAGCCGCGGGTTGCTCCGGCACAGATGAGGTTTGTTTCTGCGGCGCACTCGGCGCCTGCGGCAAGTATTTCTTCAGCAGAGGCTGGAAAACAATGAGGACGACAAACGTCAGAAGAAAGACGAGAAGCAGTCGCTTCTCCGCGCCCGGTTCTTGTTGAGGATTCTTAAAGTCGGCCAAAGTTTAATTACCGTCTCAAATTCTTGGTGCGCACGCGCCGCCGCACTTATCCAAAGACTGCTCTTCCGCCCCCACTACCGGGTCATAACCCGCCCGCGCAAACGGATGACAGCGCAGCACGCGGCCTAAAGCCATCCATCCCCCGCGCAACGCGCCATAGCGCTCCACCGCTTCCATGGCATATTCCGAGCAGGTCGGTACGTAGCGGCAGGCCGGCGGCAGCAGGGGCGAGATGGCCCACTTGTATGCCCGCAGCAATCTCAGCGTGACGAATTTGGCGCACTGCCTCAAATGTCGTGTGGCGCGGCCGCCCCCGGCCGCGTTGTCGCCTTCCCTGACAATTTCTGCTCAATCACTCCGAAGGCGCGTTTCACTTCGTTCAGCACATCGGCGAAGTCGGCGGCCAGCAATGACTTCTTCGGATTGATCACCACATCCGCCGCAACCCCCGCCACCGGACGCGTCCTGCGAACCGCCTCCCGTAATCGCCGCTTCATGCGGTTCCGCTGTACCGCCCCGCCCAGCACGCGCCCCACCGTAAATCCCACCCGCAGCCCGTGTGGCAACGAGCCGTGTGGCGCGGGCGCCCCCGCCCGCGTTTTTGTCCGTATGTCCGCCTCGGTTTTCGTCTCCGGCCTCGCCCAGTAAAAAACCGTCATGCACGCCGAGAAATGCCGCCGTCCCTGTTTATAGACGCGCTCGAAATCCGCATGGCGCAACAGCCGTGCCGTGCGCGGAAATCGTGCTGCCTTCTTTGGTGGCATTCTGGAATCCAGCCGGGTTAACAGCGCGGCATCCGCCATCGTGCTCCCTGGCTGCAACCACAGGCCGGACGTCTCTGCTGTGAAAGTGAGTGGCACCAGAAAAGCTACTCGCGAAATCCGGGCTTTACCGATACCCGCTTCCGCCCCTTGGCGCGGCGGCGCGATATCACCTTCTTGCCGCCCTGGGTCTTCATGCGCGTGCGAAATCCATGCTTCTTGACTCGCTTGCGCCGGTTAGGTTGGAATGTACGCTTGGGCATGAAAAATAGCTGCTCCTGATTCCCTCGACAGTGTTAGGGCAAACGTTGAGTATAAATGACCAAGTGCCATGAGAGCAAAGGGACGGGTAGTGATGCAGTCTGGTTGTCATTCCGAACAAGCGTTCTTTGCGCCGTGAGAGCCTGGCCTGAGCGAAGCCGAAGGCAATCTGGGCGAGCCGCGCGGTGCGGCGCGTTTTTTGCGACGCAATAATCGCGCGTCTGGCTCGCTTCCTTATCAAACTGCACCACTACCAAGGGACCGTGCCGGTAATCCCGCCCTCGACTCTTTCAGCTTCGGCAAACCAACTCCGAAAATTGCCCACCGTTGCCTGAACTCCAGATAGCGGTTTGCACCGCTCTCGCGGCAGTTACATCCTCGACACTTGACACGCGCCCCGCTTCTCGTTCTGAATGTGCGTGCACAAAAATTTCCGCGCAAGATTTTCGTGCGACGAAAAAAATTTCGTGCTACCATTCGGCACTGCTCACGTTTCAACAATCTGATTCACCATGGCAACCGCGCTCCGCACAATCGGCGCATTCCGCAGTAGACTAAGAGTTCCATTGGCAAGTCTGTAAAACAGCTTCTTAACAGGCGCCCTCAGCCAGCCGCCGGGACGCCGCGGCGGATATTTCATAATTATGTCAGCGATAAGCACAACACTCTCCCCCAATCCGTGGATGCGCATTCTCGACGCGCTGGAAAAAAAGATCAACCGGCATTCCTACGACACGTGGTTAAAGCCCACCCGCTACAGTCACTCCAGTGGCGGAATTTTATTCGTTCGCGTGCCCACAGTGGAGTTCCGCCACGCCGGCGATAAGTACGCCGACCTTATCCAGGAAGCCATGGACAACCTCGGCATGGAATTCAGCGACGTAAAGTTCGTCACCCCCGAGGACGATCCGTCCGCCACTCCAATGCGCCACAACGGCGGCCTTTCCGCTCCTCCGGCCGCCCCGGCTCCATCCCAGGCCCGCTTCGATTGGGATGGCGCCGCGCAGCTCAATCCCCGCTACACCTTCGACGCCTTCGTCATCGGCTCCGGCAATCAGTTTGCGCACGCCGCCTGCCAAGCCGTCGCCGAGCGTCCCTCGAAAGCCTACAACCCGCTGTTTCTCTACGGCGGAGTCGGCATGGGCAAAACCCACTTGATGCAGGCCATCGGACACGAAGTCAAGCGGCGCCAGCCCCAAGCCGCCATCTGCTACGTATCCAGCGAGAAGTTCACCAATGACATGATCAACTCGCTGCGCTACGACAAGATGACCAGCTTCCGCGACAAGTTCCGCGGCGTCGACGTTCTTCTCGTTGACGACATCCAATTCCTCGCCGGCAAGGAGCGCACCCAGGAAGAATTCTTCCATACCTTCAACGCCCTGCACGACACCATGAAGCAGATCGTCATCGCCAGCGATCGCTCGCCCAAGGAGCTCGCCGAGATCGAAGACCGCCTCCGCAGCCGCTTCGAATGGGGATTGATCGCCGACATTCAGCCCCCCGACCTGGAAACAAAAGTCGCCATCCTGCAAAAGAAAGCCGAGCAGGAAAAAGTAACCCTCCCCACGGACGTAGCTCTCTACGTCGCGCAAAATATTCGTTCGAACGTGCGCGAGCTCGAAGGCGCGCTCATTCGTTTAGTCGCCCACTCCTCCCTGATCGGCGCCGAGATCACACTTCCCTACGCCCAGCAGGTTCTGAAAAATTTCATCGACTCGCAAGCCCGCAAGGTCACCATCGAATCCATCCAGAAGATGGTCGCCGAGCAGTTCGGCTTGCGCCTGGTCGAAATTAAAGCCAAAGACAATTCGCGCGCCATCGTCTACCCGCGCCAGATCGCAATGTATCTGGCCAAGCAGATGACCGAAGCTTCGCTGCCGGAAATCGGACGCCAGTTCGGCGGAAAACATCACACCACCGTTCTGCACTCCGTCGAGAAAATTGAAACGGTCCGTAAGAACGACAAGGATTTAAACAGGCTGCTCAATAAATTAACTGAACAATTGGGCGGATAAACGCGGCATTTTTCACGTTTTGCACCGTGCGGCGCAGTCTTCCTTTCATCAGCCTGTGAACCAGATGTGGAACCTGTGCAAGGCTCAGGCGAAACCAATCAAGCGGAAATCTTCTTGTAGGGTCTCCGCCAAGTTCGGGACCGATTTCTCACACGAAGGGCTGGTCCCCAAAGTTCTGACAATAGGCCGGTTGCCAAAGTTTTCCACTTCTCCGACCCGCCTACTGTTACTGCTGGTTTAATAGGTTTTATATTTGATATAAGGGTAGTAATAAAAGTAGCAAGCCGATGTTGCATTGAAGCAGGTTTTTACACTGGGGCAGATTCGTATCAGGGCGCGGCTTCAGCCGTGCCGCTAAAGGTCGAAATAGATTTTGGGCTTTAGCCCCTGAGGCGCGGGAGATCATTATGCCGGTGGAAGCGGCCGTTGCGGTAGGAACCATGGAGATCACGGTCAGCAAAGCTGAGTTGCTGCGGGAGTTGACCGCCACTCAGGGGGTGGTCGAGCGCAAAACCACCATTCCCATTCTGTCCAACTATTTATTCGAGGCCTCCGAGGGCAAGCTATCGCTCACCGCCACCGACCTCGATCTCAGCCTGCGCACCTCGTGCAACGCCAAAGTTAAAAAAGAAGGCTCCTGCACCATTCCCGCGCGCAAACTTCACGACTACGTAAAACTCCTGCCCGACGCCGATATCACCATTAAATTACTGGACAATCACTGGGTCAGCATCCGCTGCGGCCGCTCCAACACGAAGATGGTCGGCATGGCGAAATCCAATTTCCCCAGCCTGCCAGTATTTCCAACCGCCGGTGTTGTTAAGATTCCCGGCCAGGTTCTGCGCGGTCTGATCGCTCGCACCGGTTTCGCCATCTCCAGCGAAGAGTCGCGCTACACGCTGAACGGCGCTCTCATGCTGCTGAAGCCCGAATCCATCACCATGGTCGCCACCGACGGTCACCGCCTCGCTCACTGCGAGCGCAGCGGTGAAAAATTCGAAGGCATCTCCGGCGAGATGAAAACTCTGGTCCCAAAGAAAGCGATGGACGAACTCAAGTCTCTGCTCGATTCCACCGACGCCGACACCGTCGAGTTCGCCAAAGACGACTCCACTCTTTTCTTCCGCATCGGCTCGCGTCTGCTCACCTCGCGCCAGCTCACCGGCCAGTTCCCCAACTTCGAAGCCGTCCTGCCCAAAGACAACAGCAAGAGCATCACCCTGAACAGCGCCGACCTGAACTCCGCTATCCTCCGCGTAGCCCAGTTTGCCGATGAACGCTCGCGCGCCGTGCGCCTGAAACTGGAAAAAGGCGAAGTAAAACTTTCCGCATCCTCCACCGAAGCCGGCGAGTCCGAGGATTCCATCGAAGCCCCCTACGACGGCGAAACCCTCACCATTGGCTTCAACGCGCAATACCTGGTCGACTTCCTCAAAGCCGCCGGCACCGCCGAAGTCCGCCTCGAACTGAAAGATTCCCAATCCGCCGGCCAACTCCGCCCCGCCGAGGGCGACGACTACAAGTACCGCTACATCGTCATGCCCATGCGCATTTGATTTTGCTTTGAAAGGGCGCGGCTTTCAGCCGCGCCATGAATCCCTACACAAACTAACCGCGGCTTCAGCCGCAGGCGATTCCCCGGATAGATGAAAGGTCACCTTGGGCTTGACCCTTCCACCCCGCCTGTCATAAATTGACCCCACCCTCATTCCAGGAGTTTCCTATGCTGTCCGGTTTCAAGAAATTCATCCTGCGCGGCAACGTGGTGGATATGGCGGTGGGCGTCGTGATCGGCGCGGCCTTCGGCGGAGTGGTCACCGAGATGACGAAGGCATTCCTGACGCCGTTGATCGCTCTTATCGTGGGTAAGTCAGATTATCTAAAGTTAAAATTCACCATTCACGGTACCGACTTTCCCGTCGGTGAATTCTTTAACGCCTGTGTCTCCTTTTTCCTGATTGCCGCGGCGATTTACTTCTTCGTGGTCACTCCGGTAAACGCGCTCGTCGCCCGCATGAATCGCGGCGAGAAGCCCCCCGATCCCACCACCAAGAAATGTCCCGAATGCCTCAGTGAGATTCCCATCGACGCCCGCCGCTGCGCCCACTGCACCCAGCCGGTCCTGGGACGAGCCGCCTGACCCTCTATCGTTGTCGACAAACAAAAGAGCGGCCAAGTTTGGCCGCTCTTTTTATCGTTCACCACCGGCCCTCAAATCCCCTCATCCGCCGAAGGCCCATACACCGACGGCACCGGCACATCATTCAGCCGCAGATAAACTCCCAACTGCGCCCGATGATGGATCATGTGATTCATCATCATCCGCCGCAGCGCCCCCATCCGCGAACCGTCATAAATCTTCTTCTCACCCAGCGCCAACGTCCAATTCTTTTGCAGATCGGCGTCGCTCGCCCCCGCAATCGCCTCCCGTAACTGCGCCACGTTCTTATCGAATATTTCCAGTACATGCTTCTGCGACTCCGCCACCACCGGCGGCTTCTGCCCTGGCGGCCGGTTGCCCAAGTCGAACCGGTCCATTTGCATCATCCTCAGTCCAAATCCCGGCAGCTCCGCCAAATGCCCCGCCAGCCGTCCCAACCCCATCGACTTCTCGTGCGGCTTCCACGTCAGCTTGTCCTCCGGAATCCGCTCCAGCGTCCTCCGCGTGCTCGCCATCTCCAAATCAAATTCCGTAAGCAGTCCGTCGCTAACTCCCATTTCATCCTCCCGATTATGTGGGACAGCCGCCCTCGCTTGCCCTGAGCGTAGCCGAAGGGGCGGTCCGCGGAGCAAAGCTCCGCAGCCTTCCCCAACCTTGGATGTGCCGCCGCCCCGCTTCGCTTCTCTAAGTTTCTTACATGAGATGGATTCGGAGAGAGGCCGCCCAAACGCAGATTCGCGCCACTTTCTGCTTGCTGGCAGCACCCGCCTGCTTATTTTCCATTCACAGCATATCCACAGAACCCATGCAACATTCCACTATTACCAACTCGATTCGCGCACGCATTCTTACACCGGTCCGCAAAGAAATTCCACTTTCATAGATCACCCCTTCGCGCACAACTCTCAAAGCAGCGCCTAAACGGATTCTCTTCCACCCAGTAACTCGCAAGATTCGTACTCAGCAAGATTCATACGTACCACCCTGTGCATAATTTTTGCTCCCAAAAAAAGAAAAGCGGCCCGCAAAGGCCGCCATCCCATAACCGAGAACCGAGAACCGAGAACCGAGAACCGAGAACTGAGAACTAAACTAGCTTCTTCCCGCCGCCGCCGCCGCAGTCATCAGTCCAGCAATCTGCATCCCTTCAATCCGCGTTAACACATTCTCCACGCTCGCCCCCGTATCCGTGCACGCATCCACATACGGATGCCGGCTTCCATCCGCGTGCATCACCAGCACCGCGGCCTCCCCCTGCGCCTTCTTCACCATATAAGGCAGATGATGCCGGTCATTCCGCGTCAGGCTCGGACCCAGTACCACCAGGTCGAACGTGCTCTTTTGCAGCGCCTCCACCACAGCCTTGCGCCCGACGGCCTGCTGCACCACGTGCCCGGCTTTCTCAAACGCCGCTGCCGCAGCCACCTGCTCCTCCGCATCCCCCTCACCATAAAGAATTCTCAGCTTCGCTGCTTTCGCCATTGCTCCCATCCTTGCTCGGTACCAGCTACTCCATACCGGCAAAGCCACAGTAGCAACCGCCCCGCCCTCTGAGAACGTCACCGAAGACCAGCGACGATCGGACCATTTTTGTTCACTTCGCGTCTTGTGCACTCTACTCTGTCATCCCGAGCGGAGCATGATCGTCCGAAGGCCGGTCATGCGGAGTCGAGGGACCTGCTTTCTGACGCCAACCCACATCACCTTTCCGACGCTGTAGAAAGGCTGATCCCTCCCAATCAAAGATCAGACCTCGAATCCCCTTCCCCTCCACCCTTTTCAGCGCTACACTCTTGGCCCAGAGGGATTTGCCATGCTCCGCTCGCACTTCGTCGTCCCTGTTCTATTCCTGCTCGCTTCCGTCTGCTCCGCGCAGCAGGCCGCGCCTTCGTCCTCCGCGAGTTGTAATCTGGACGACGGACGCCAGGTTTACATCCGCTACAATGCCATCGTTTACAAGAACGACAAGCTTCCCAACAGCAAGCCCTGGACGCCCGGCGGCTCTCCCATGACTCTGTTCACCGAAGCCCCACTCACCTTCGGTGGCGCAACCATCCCTGTCGGCGCCTACACCGTCTATCCCATCCCCGCGAAAGACAAGTGGACCCTCGCCGTCAATAAAAACGTCACTGCCGGCGCCGCCTACGACGAAAAGCAGGACATTGCCCGTGCACCCATGGAAACCGATCAGGTAAGCCAACCCTCCAATGACTTGGAAGTAGCCTTCGCCCATGTCGGCGACAAATGCACCCTCCGCATCTATTTCGGCAAAGCCGCCTCATTCGCCCCCTTCATCGCCCGTTAGCCAAGGCATGCTTAGCGGGAAAAACTCGATTCCCGGAGGCTTTGAAAGGGCGCGACTTCCAGTCGCGCCGCAAAAGCCCAATAAAATCAACAGCGGCTTCAGCCGCCGGATCGAATACTCCAC
>CZKH01000070.1_pt2 | contig 9915 bp, 12 predicted proteins | sample 682611 | NCBI WGS metagenome assembly CZKH01 (sample SAMEA3539301, study PRJEB10725) | soil metagenome | biome: tundra; feature: field; material: soil | place: USA | collected 2010-05 | depth 0.15 m | reverse complement strand
CTTGGCCTGATCCATCTTCAAGCCGCCGTATTCCTTCCGCCAACGGTAGAACGTCTGGATGGTGATCTCGGCTTCTTTACAGGCTTGTGGTGTGGTTTTTCCGTTCGCGATGCTGACTTCAATCTGCCGCAGCATCGTCACGATCTGCTCTGGCTTGTACCTCTTGATTGGCATGACCTGCTTTTCCTCCAAGTGGATTCTCTCTCATTCCACTTGGTACAAATCTCGCCGGTCACGTCATCCAGTATCAAGATTCGGCAAGTACTATCTGGTAAATCGATGCCGTCGTATCTATTAGCAATTGCGACCGTTTCTTCGCAATTCCCTTCCCGAAGGTTCTCCAAGATCTTCCAGATGGTTTCCGTTTTTGGGCTCAGCGCACCAGACTTCACCCAGTCATCTGCGCGCTTGAAGCTAGGTGTAATTGCCACTACGCCGAACTTTCTTTTTGGAACAACCTTGGCGAATCTTTCGATAACCAGGCTTCGGTCCAAAGTCGAGTCTATGAGGGAAGGAATAAGGATCATCTTTTCGCCCGACCACCGTTCATTCTTATCTACGAGAGGCTTTTCGATGGAGGCCGGTGAGAGCCCGAGCCCTTTAACCAAGAACGCATCATTCGTAACCGTCGCCGACATAAACACGCGGTGCGCTGCATTCGCGTACGAACCAAATTGTTCGAGTGGAGGGAGATGGGGTTCGATTTCTATGCTCGTGCCAGACACGATGCATGTGCAATTTTGTAGCGAATCCTTTATCAGGGGCCACGCATACTTAATTTCATCAGTCTTCAGGTGCTTCGCAAGAATTGTTGCGACATTATCCTGATGCTCCGTCCACACCCAGTAAGGGACTGGCAAAAATGGTTTGTATTCTCCTTGCTCAATCTCTGCATACGTTCCCGCCCCCTGACCTTTGAGATCGGCGCTGAATAATGCGAGGAGCGGAGTATAGGCACCATGCGTGCGGGATAAAGTTATCTTCATCCCTTGGTGGATGGCGTCAATGCAGGCATGGCAGTCATCCATCACCAAGTATCCGAGGCTTAGCGATTGTGAGCCTAAGCCAAATTTAGTCCAGCCATTGAAAACTTTTTGGACGGTTGTAACAAATATTTGATCGCTATCGGAGAACGCATCCGGGAGGTCTTTGTCAGATATGCAGCAGCTAATTCCAAACCGCTTCGCCTGAGCCACCGTTTGTTGCACCAGGTATCCGTTCGGGCAAATGTAGAGGGCCGGTTGAGGCTTCTCGTTCATTTTTGATTGGAGAATCAGAAGACCAATCAGAGTCTTGCCTTGTCCGGTGTGCATCTTGACGATGACGTCGCGCTCCGTGCGTCGAGACGTGTGCCATTCATCCAGAACTGTGAGCTGTGCCGGTCGCAGTGGTCCTGTATCGCTCTCACGGTCCGCTTTTTCGTATATCTCGGCTGGGACAATTGGCTTGACGCTAGCGTTGACACCAACGAGGCGCTTCTTAAAATCGACCATCAAAACATTGTAATGCGGGTGGGCCTTCTCAAGGCCAAAACTCTGCCTCAAAACCCCAAAAGGCCCTCACCCAAGGACGCATTGCATCCACAAATGAAGGCCCTTTGGCGGAGAGGGAGGGATTGACCGCCCACGGCTAGCCCCCGACACTCCTGCCTGCACAATTCTGCCCGCGTGCTGCACTAGATTGCAAGGCCTGAGCTCCAGGCGAAACGAACCATACCAGAATGCCGAAGAGAGCACAGCCCGAAAACGCTCGAATTATAAAGATTGTTCACCGAGGGAGTGCTCGGATTCAGCCTTAGATTCTCGCAATCAAGTCTTCGGGTGTCATTCCGAAATAAGGCGCTTTTTCAATAATAGCTTGAAAAAAATCTGCATCATGTCCCCTACCGCAACCCTGAGGCGCATATCGACACAAACTCTGCGCTTCGGGCGTTGGAACGCATGGTGTCTTCATCTGCCACTCATGTAGCATTTCGTGAGTCAATTCCCGCTTCCAAATGGGCCAGTCACTCGCATCAAGGATATCTGTGTCGTCGAGGTTGCCTGCTGGAATCGCTAAAATGATCTGGTTATTGGAATGAACATATCCTGAACATTGATCGGACAACTCTATTTGTAGGCGAGCGCGAACATAAGAGAACCCAGAGTACCATTCATCCCACATCTTGCGGTGGGTCTGGTGTACCAGAGTCGAAACCGCCTCGAATTTCTGCATATCCACACTCATGTCATCACTCGCCACCATTCGTAAGTTGTCCGTTTAGACTCCACTGATTTTAGTCGAACCTTGCTGAGTGACCCTAGCGACGAAGTCGCGGCAGTTCGGAGCAGGAGCAATCTGGGAATTCGGAACAGCAGGGTGGGTCGTCCTTCTTAGGAGCCTTCCGTTTTGTCAGCCTACCGAATCGTGGGTCCGATGTACGCGATGTGCGCTCTTGATCTGGAGCGAAGCTGCCGATGCGCAGAGGTAGGTCAAGGCCGCGACGAGATTGCCCATCATCTCGTTCCACAGCGGATGACGTTCGTCAAATTTCTTGCACTCCTCGGGAAATCCGTAGATGGTCAGATTGGTAGGAGTCGCCATGTTCCATTGTCCCACTTAACGTGAAGTCAGCATTGCATGGCACGGAACGTCTCGCCTGAGCCCACGCAGGCGTCGTGAAATCGACATCAGCGAACTAGAATGCAAGAGGTGAGCGGCCTGACCGGTCGGGAAGGGTAGCGTCCCGATCCTCGGCAAGCGGCAGATGATTTTCTTTTCAGGTGTTTAATGATAGGCTACGGACTATTGACATCTCTATCAACGATAGGCTATGCTCTATTGCAATACACGCTAACAATAGCCTGTGACCTATGAAAAAAGCCAGACTTGCTGCCCAGTCCCGTTCGCAACTCGATGAACGCTTCAGGGAACTGGGGCCGGCAAAGCGCTATACCCCGCCCGTCCGCGGCTGGATCAAAGCTCTCCGGGAGGCGCTCGGCATGTCAACGGCGCAGCTCGCGAAGCGGCTTGGGATCAGGCAGCCTTCCGTGGTGGCACTGGAACAGTCCGAAGCAAAGGGCACCATCGAGTTGGCGACATTACGACGCGTAGCCGAAGCGCTCGACTGCACGCTTGTCCATGCGCTCGTGCCCAACAAACCGCTGGAAACGACGCTCCGCGACCGCGCGCGCGCGTTCGCACGGCGGCGGCGGGGTCCGGTCGAGCACTCGATGTCGCTGGAGGACCAGAAGGTGACGGCCAAGGACGCCGAAGCGCGCCTCGATGAAATCCTGCGCGAGACGAATCCACGGCTGTTCTGGGATTAACGCGTGAACGACCTTTTCGAGCAGCCGGACGATGCCACTCCGCTGACGCCGGAAGAAATGCGCGAGCTGATCCCCGCGCATATCGCCTATCGGCGCGAGCTAAACGAAGCGGAGCAGGAGAACATCGCTCGCGCGCAGGACTGGGCGCTCAACCGCCGTCGTGATCCGCTGAGCGAGAAATTCGTAAAGGATCTGCACCGGCGGATGTTCGGCGACGTATGGCGGTGGGCGGGCAAGTTCAGGATGAGCGAACGCAATCTCGGGATTGTGTTCCATGAGATTCCCGTGGCACTGCGCCAATTGCTTGACGACACCAGGGCGTGGATCGAGTACAGGACATATCCGCCCGACGAGATCGCGGTGCGCTTCCATCACCGGCTGGTGCAGATTCATCCGTTCCCGAACGGCAACGGCCGCCACGCCCGCCTCACGGCGGATCTTCTGGTGATGAGGCTCGGGGGTGAGCGGTTTTCGTGGGGAAGCGCCAATCTTCAGGATGCCGGGACCGTGCGCCACCGCTATATCGCCGCACTGCAGGCCGCCGATGATCATGACATCGGACCGCTCCTGGCATTCGCGCGCTCATAGATTCCGATGGCGATGCGGATCGCCATCCTCATCAGCAGCGGCTCTACCACCAGCAACACCACCAGCACCGGCGCGTAGGCTTTAGTCGTCCTCCTCCACACAGGGCTGAGATTTTGAGACGGCATTCTGTAACGGAACTCCAAAGGCGAAGAATTCCAGCGCTCCCGGTGCTTGCACTGCACCAGATGGCCCCTCGTGGCCAGTTGCGATCACCATTGCTTTTTTTAGGTTAATGCTAAAGAATCCGAGCAAGTACGTGGACCAATTTGCATGAAGCTGAGACGCGATTCGACTATTCGCCGCCACTATAACCGTGAGATTCTGATACACCAAGTTCTGGTGTGCTGTGTCTGAGTACACGTCAACTAGAGCAGCAACACCGTTGTTGTCCGCCACGGGCCGGGTTTCCTTGACAACGACTGGGAGCTGATAGAAGTTATCGGCTTGCTGTAATTGCACGTAGACGCTGCTATTGTCCTCAGCAACACGCAACCACGTTGGCACCGACTTGAACAAGGGTACAAACTTACTGGCACCGTATCCAGAAAATCCAGTCATGGGAAAAATTACCGCTGGGCGAGGCAGATACTTGAATCCTGTGGATTGAATTCCCCACGCCGGATGAACCTCAAGTACGTGATGCGGATTGCTGGGGAAAATCTCGCCTACATCGTGCCCCTCGTTCCACAATCGAAAATATCCATAGAACGCCCCTGCACTCCCATCAACCCCTTCGACCTGGGTGAAAAACGGGGTGCCCTTCTTTACATTGGGCGGCTCCGCAACCATCCCAAACCCGCTGTCGCTGTCCTTGGCAAAGGCGGAAACTGGTGTTCGGCCTAACCCGGCTTCTGGAATACCAATATGCAACTCCCCATCGTCACCACCACAGTCGATGGGATGCGGGGTCTTAGCTGGATGTATCTCAGAGGCGCTCAACGTACCAATTGCGCTGCCATCCTGAGCATAGTGCTGCTGGATGAAGGCTTTGTTGAATTTGTACCACTTTATTGGTTTGGTATTGTCCTGCCCGTTTGCAGGCATCTGAAGAACCAATACAGCGAGTACGAGGACGATACGGTTCACGGCAGAGCCTCCATTTAGCGCACACATTGTGAGCCTAACGTTCGGCAAAAGTAAAGGTCATTTTGAAACCCGCATACCCGGCGCGTACAGTTGTCGTTGAGCCACTCCTGTCTCAAACGTTTTGATTCCAGCCCGATGCGACTGCCATCCTTAATCTTTTTGACCGCAATCACTCCCCCAGGAACAAACCACGGGTCAATCTAGGTGCGGGAAAGTCGTGCGGGCTCCCTTCAATGGACTGACGCCGCGCGCTATCTTCTCCGTTGAACGGTACATTTTCCCGATTGCTTTCCCAGTTATTCCGCGCTAGACTGCTCCCGACTGTCGGGTACCCTGATTCTTACTTTCCCTTGTTTTAGGTTACGGGGCTGCAACAGCAATTCAAGTCCTCCAAAGAGGAGTAAGACACTCTGACCGCGCCGACCAAAGAAGGTCTCTCTGCAAAGTTCGGCCACTGGATGGCTTTGTACGCAGTGTATTTGTTTCTTGCGGGCTGGGCTTATCTCCGATACTACTTTTCGGTCTTTGGAGTTAATGCAGGTTGGTTAGACCTCGGAGTGAACGACACAATCGCCCAAGGCTTTTCCGTACTGTTCGGAACAGGCTGGCCTCTGTCGGTAGTTTATCTCATCGTTTTCCTGCTTTCGTTGGCTATCGAAGTCTTTTGGGTTACCCACGGTAAAAAGGTGGATACGTTTGTGGTGTGCGTGTTGGTCCTTCTCTTCCCGGTGACTTTCTGGGTCGCAAGGTATGCAGGAGTTATTCAAGCAAACAAAGACCGTAGCGATAAGACTTCCTTGCCCACTATCACATTTGCCGCCGACAAATGCGCGTATCGTGGCAAAGTCGTATATATCAAAGCAGAGGCACTTTATGTTTTTGACCTTTCATACTTAGAGATGCCTACGAATGGCGTAGTTTGTCCGTTTGATCTTACGGGAGCATCGCCAGAGGTTCCGCAACTCTGGCTTATGCGGTCGTCCGATCTCAAAGATGTACGAGTTATCCATTATCAAAAGGAGGCTAAGCCGTGGTGACCTTTCGCAGACAGATGTTGGTTGTGAGCTTGGGTTGCTTCGTCATCCTCGCAATTGGAAGCGAAGCGCACTCGGACATTCTTTTTAGAGCTAGACAGGCTATAAAAATCGGACATGGCAAGACGGAAGGTGCCAAGATCCATTGGACGGACTGCTCTGGCCATAACCCAGAAGAGTTTGACGAGCCTCCCTATTCTTTAGACTTAACGGACAACTGTTCGGTAGGACCACCCACATTCGGACTGGAGTGTGAAGGTGAATCATGCAGAGTAGTCGATAATAGCAAGCTCCAGAAATATCTCCCTGGCGTTCGCGAAGGTGAAAGAGTTCATCTCAACATTCAGCCGCATGTTGTAGATCTTCGATCAGAATCGGGGGCAGTCCACCTTGAGAAGTAGGGCAAATTGTGCTGTCCAAGCTGTTCAGTGCGGACTACCGACTCCGGGCCTTCCTGCCGCTGGTTCTGGCGGGACGGAAGTCTCGATAGCTAGGAATCGCGCGTCAGCGGCCGCATGGACTCTGGTGCAACTAGGCAATCTCGGAGTATGGACGTTCTCCACCATCACCGCGTATCCCACAAAATCATCGTCGAGGGATCATCATGGTCACAACACTTCCTCCGATCAACGATCCGGAGAAGCAGGCTCAAGAAGTGGCTCAGCGGCTCACGGCAGGCTTGGGTCGCTTGGAGAACCTAGAGTTCGTGCGGTCATCGGTGACGCGCTACTCACTTCTAGCGGATGTCGAGTTCGCTATGGAGGAGCTAAGTTACGTCTTGCTGTGGGCTAATAATGTGGGGGCTCCAGTTCCCTGCATTCGGGACGGAGAGGCCACGGTGCCAATTGTCGGACTGCCCCTTAGCCCAGCTATTGTCAGGCGCTTTCCACCGGGTTATTTTCCTCCGTACCCGTACCCATCGTTTTTCAGGGAACCATTTTTCTACGAGAGTTTCGCTCAGGCTTTCGCGGGTTCTGAGATTGTCATGTCTAAGCCTTCCGAAGTCCCTGAGATGGTCTCACGGCCGCTGACAAAGTTTCTGAACGTGCGCTTCCAGTGGATCGCCGACAATCCAGAGTTCAGGAGTGCGGGCGCTGCTGCTTCGGCGCAAGCGAACAATCCCTATCTGCCCTTTATGGTTAGCACGAACACGTCCGGCTTGAGAATCCATTATTCCAAGACATTCGCAATCAACTTCAACAACGTTTTCGGCGCACCGACAACGCCGCTGAATGGATGGATTCTGCCCGGTATCCATAAGTTTGCTGGCATGGACGGCGGCGGGAACTTTCACTATGACACAGGCACTTTCACGACGCCGCCCGATTTCAGCGCCCAACTGATGATATGACAACGATGATGATTCTTGACACAGACTACGGTGCCTTCGCACCAATCGTTTCCACGGCAGGAACCATACTGGCGATGGGCGGTGCTCTCACGCTCGGCTGGAAGGGGAGAGCTAAGTGGGAGCCTGTGGAAGAGGATGTACCACGCGCCCCACAGAAGGTCGCCAGTCTCGTCGCTGCTCTGATGGTCGTCCTAATCTGGGTGCAATGGAACGACATTCAATATAAGAGCACACTGACAAAACTCGTGATCTGGTGCTCGATAGCTCTGATCGTAAGTCTGGTTGTCTACGGATTGTTGAAGGGCTTCATATATACAGCCGTGCGGAAGAAGAAGGGTGAGCCCGCGAACTCTACAAAAACCGAAGAGATAAAAGTGATCGGGGGTCTTTGGCTGAACAAGAATGCCAAAGAGCACGTTGGCAAGCCCGAGGGACCGCAAGTTCCGGGACAGCCCCAGTCACAGATTCTTACCGTACAAAGAATGTTTGCGTTGTGTGAATACGTAAAAGACGAGGTATGGTCTCGACTGTCGCAGCAGCTTGCGTCGATGCTTTTCACGCTCGGCTATCTCGGGCTGATAATCGCTGGCACCGTTGCCCTCGGAAGTGGAGCGATCCTCACGGGCTTGGTAATGAAAAAGTAAAGCTGCCAGGCGGTTCCGGTTCCGCGCGAGGCGGGCCAAGGGGGTTGACCAAGGGCTAGCCTTTCAAGATAACGTAAAGTAGTATCCCACCACACTTCCCCCAAAGACCACGAGCACAATCCCTCCCTGCAGATTGCGGCCCGCAGAAACGGACGAGCGGATGGAAGCGCTGTCGTATCAGTTGCACAATATGCATGTTCATCAGTTTTCCTCCGCGATCTACTTGATCGATCCGATTCTTGCTATTTAATACTGAGCGGCTTTTCCATGTCTGCTCTCGGCGACGTTTAGAGAGTAATTCCGTGGCTGTTGAGGTTGAGTCCGCTGCCTGTAGGAGACTGTGCGTTTTCCGCGACGGACTGCGTGAGCGAGTGGCCCGCTTGTTCAAGCGCATTTTCGCGTGTGATGGGCTGCGCGTGCCGGTCAAAGAACTGGCCTTGGCTGTCGATGTGTAACCAGCGGTGGGTTTCAGGATGTTGGTAGCTGTGGATGCCGTCGGTTTCGCGCTGCCACTTGTAGACCTGGGCTTCTGTTGGAAGAGCTGTTTCGATGGGGCTGTACTGGCGGTCGCGCTCGGCTTGTTCGGGCGTGAGCGGCGGAGATTGTTGTTCCGGTTTCAATTCATTGAGGTGTTGCATAGTGTGCTCCTTCGGAGTTTGGGATTGTGAATGCGCAGCGGGTGCCTCGTAAAAATCGAGGGCCGAGGTTTTGCTCACATCGGTGCTGAGGCGCTGGGCAAGCGTCGCGGCATCATTGGTGTAAATGTGGGCGTCCTGGGACGCGCGGGAGACGGAGACGTAGGCAAAGCGGGGGTTGAGGAGTTCGGAGAACGTATTGGTGTCCATATTGACGAGGACGCGGTTTTCGGTCAAACCCTGGGAACTATGGCTGGTAACGGCATAGCCGTGATCGAAGTGTCGCATCCGAGTGGGGTCAAAATTGACAGTTCTTCCGTCATCCATGTTCACGGTCAAGCGATTGTCATTGCCGATGGCTTCGATACGGCCGCGATCACGGTTGTGCACGTCGAGATCCTTATTATTGTGCGTGAACTGGATGTGATCGCCGGTGGAGAACTCACGCGGAAGGCTGGTGTAAACATTGACTCCGCGCAAACGCTGCGGACCGTAGGCCACCTGCTGGCCATCTGCTCTGGCAACGGTGACTCGATTGTTGGCGGGATCGGTCGCGACGACCGTGGCGTAGCTGTTTCTTTCCAGGCCAAGCTGTTGGCTCCCACGAATGTACTGCACGGTGTCGTCGGGGTGGTACCGGGCGGCCCATGCTCGATCTGCTCCGCTCATGTCGTTTCGAGCCACGAGCACGGGAAAAGAAACATTCTCTTTTCCGAGTGCGCCAGAGGCTTGTAACTCGATCCTCACGGCCTGATTGATGTCTCGCCGGGAAGTGTTGTCGGGAGAGACAATCAAAGTCTTTTCGGGGTTCGAGGCGTAGTCTCTGGCGATGGCGGCGATGCGCTCCTGAGGGTTGGAAAGTTCTGTAATGCGGCCCTGAGCTTGCAGCAGGGAGATGCCGGTGTGGGTCTCATTCCTGGCAAGATGTTCGACGGCTTTGAGCAATTCGGGGTCTTTCTGGCGCACGATCTGGTCGAGTTGGGCGGTTCGCATTCCGGCGTCCTGCAACTGCTCGAAGGGTTTCCCCGCATCTACGGCCTGATGCTGGCGTATGTCGCCGATGAGCAGAACGCGATCATGGGGACCGAGCCGGTCGAGGAATTCCTTCATCTGCTGGGTGCTGGTCAGACTGGACTCATCGACCAGGAAAAGGCGGCGGTTTGCCGGGTCGTCGCGGTTGGTCTGGGCCTGCTCGCGGGTTCCCATCGCCAAATAGGCTTGCAAGGTGTCGGCGGAGATGCCGGCGGCCTCGCGAAGCTGGTGAGCGGC
>CZKH01000033.1_pt1 | contig 11323 bp, 9 predicted proteins | sample 682611 | NCBI WGS metagenome assembly CZKH01 (sample SAMEA3539301, study PRJEB10725) | soil metagenome | biome: tundra; feature: field; material: soil | place: USA | collected 2010-05 | depth 0.15 m | reverse complement strand
CTCTTTCTGACTCATCGTCACCATCCCTGAGAGGGTGACAGAGTCTCGTTGCAGTTAGGGGGTGACATTATCTTGGAGCATCTACACGCAGTCGAAGCACCCCTACCCCCGCCACCCCGCTCTGGATGTAAACTTATCCGCCAGAGATGTCTCTTGCCCTCAAGCCGACGCACGCCGCGATAAAGAACTACTACGCCGCGCTCAACAAGATCGGACAGCTTCACTTCAGCAACGAAGCCCAAGTCAGCGACGCCTTCGCCAAACTCCTCGCCGATTGCGGCAGAAAGCTCCATCTCACCTTCATTCCTCAGTTCCCCATACGAAAACGAACTCCACTGCAACGAAGTCATGCTGCTGCCCTACTACACCGCCGCGAGAACATCACCGACTGGGCCCTCGAACAATTCCGCGCCCACTATCACGACCCCTCCATCACCAAGTGGGATATCTTCCACTACATCTATGCTGTCCTGCACCACCCCGAGTACCGCGAGCGCTACGCCGCCAACCTCCGCCGCGAACTCCCCCGCATCCCGTTCGCGAACGCTACCACCGCTTGTCATCCTGACGAAGCGGAGTCCTCGGCTTCGCCGAGGACTCCCGAGGAAGGACCTATGCATCTTGTCCGCGCAACCGCCGCTGCCGGCGAATCCATAGGTCCTTCGGCCCGCAAAGAACGCGGTTCTCAGGATGACAACGCAAAGATTTACCCTGCGTCCTCTGTGCCCCCTGTGTTGAAAGATCTTGATCTCTTCAGCCAGCTAGCAAAGGCCGGCCAGCGCCTAGCAGAAATCCATGTCCACTACGAACAACAACCCGAATACAAGCTCACCAAAGTAGAAAAGAAAGGCGAGAGGCTCGACTACCGCGTCACCAAGATGAAGCTGAGCAAAGACAAAACCACGCTCATCTACAACCCATTTCTATCCCTGAGCGGCATCCCCAAAGAAACCTACGACTACCGCCTCGGCAACCGCTCTGCCCTGGAATGGATCATCGATCAATATCAAGTCTCAACCGACAAGCGCAGCGGCATAACCAATGACCCCAATCGTGATGACGATCCACAATACATCCTCCGCCTCATCGGCCAAGTCATCACCGTCAGCCTGGAAACCGTGGAGATCGTCAAATCACTTCCGCCCCTCGGCCTGCCAGAATAAGATGCACCCCGCGCGCATAGCCGAACTGCTCCAGCCCTTCCTATCCGTCACCCCAAACCCTTGTCATTCCGAACAGGGCCAAAGGCCCGGTGAGGAACCTGCTGTCCTGTCCCCCACCCAACTCCAATATATATCGACGTATATCGATATACTCCTCCGCTGGAACGCCCGCATCAACCTCACCGCCATCCGCGACCCAGAAGAAATAGTCACCCGCCACTTCGGCGAATCCCTCTTCGCCGCCCGCCACCTGTTCCCCTGTGTTTACCCTGTGCCCTCTGTGTCCCCTGTGGTGAAAGATCTTGACTCTGCCAACCACCAACGACAAACGGCCCTCCCCCGCCTCGCCGACCTCGGCTCCGGCGCCGGATTCCCCGGCATTCCGATAAAACTCTGGGCCTCCAACTTCGCCCTCACTCTCATCGAATCCAATCACAAGAAAGCCACCTTCCTCCGCGAAGTCGCCCGCACTCTTACATTGACGGACATCAATATACAAAACGCTCGCGCCGAAGCCATCACTCAAACCTTCGACGTAGTCACCCTCCGCGCCGTCGAGCACTTCGCCGACATGCTCCTGGTCGCCGCCCGCCTCTTGGCCCCCACCGCTCGCTTGGCCCTCCTGATAGGCTCCTCCCAGCTAAACGAAGCCCGTTCCTCACTCCCCGACATCTCCTGGCGGTATCCGCTCCCCATCCCGGAATCCAAGTCCCGCCTCCTCCTAATCGGCACCAAAGAACCAAGGAAGTAAATAAGTGGGATAAACTATCGTTTTTTATCGCAAAGCAAGTGTAAATAGTTGTATTTGATGGAAAGAGTGGGATGATCTCAAAATGAGACGAACTGCAAAGGCGCAAACGCCCGTTTAATCCCAATGTTCCAGCCGGAACATTAGCCAATATGTTCCGGTCGGAACACTCGGCTCTAACATTCCGGTGGGAACAATTAAGATTGATGAATGGCTCGGACTTGCTCTTGGAATGTGTGAACAAATCGTTCTAATGTTCCGACTGGAACATTTTACGGGTATCCCACCTGCGGTCCAACACTAATGTTCCAATCGGAACATTGAGCTATTTTTGCACAAGCATTTCTAGTAATGCACAACATCTGACCTTGCATTCGAAATGCAAATCGCATTATGCTGCCAGAGACTCTGGCTCCTCGACAATTTATGGGACGCGTCATCGCTGTTGCCAATCAGAAGGGCGGCGTGGGTAAGACTACGACTGCCATCAACCTAGCCGCGTCCTTCGCGGCGGCTGAAGTGAACACTCTGCTCATTGATTGCGATCCGCAATCGAATGCCTCAAGCGGCCTTGGCGTGGTGAAGGATCCGGAACGTATCTCCACTTATCACCTGCTCATGGGAGATGCCTCCGGTGAGGAGGCGCTGGCCACAACCGAGCTCGAGCAACTCTGGATCATTCCTTCGCACAAGAATCTTATCGGCGCAAATATTGAGCTGGTAGAAGCAGAGCGGCGTGAGTATCGACTGAAGGATGTGATCGCGCCGCTGCGTGATCGGTTCCAGTACATTGTCCTGGACTGTCCGCCAGCGCTCGATCTGTTGACGCTGAACGCCCTGGTGGCAGCCGACTCGGTCTTGATTCCGATGCAGGCGGAATATTTTGCTCTGGAAGGCATCAGCGAGCTCCTGGATACAGTCGAGCGCATTCGGGTGGAGTTGAATCCGGGACTTGAAATCGAAGGCGTGGTGCTGACCATGTTGGATGAGCGCACGAATCTGGCGCAGCAAGTGATTGCCGAGCTGAAAAAATTCTTTGGGGAGAAGTTGTGCGCCGCGACGGTGCCGCGGAACATTCGGCTGGCGGAGGCGCCGAGCCATGGGAAGCCGGCGCTGGTGTACGATCCGCGGTCGAAGGGGGCAGAGAGTTACATTCGGCTGGCGAAGGAGCTGCTGGGGCGGCATCTGGCGGCAGTGGGCGATGCGCAGGCGGCGAAAAGCGCGTGAGTTTTATATTTATACTGATCTATATATAGATCGACGGATGTCGATCTATAGGCAAGAGCTTTAACACAGGGGACACAGAGGTTCACAGGGTAACGACTCGAGGATAAGACCGATGACTACGACGGTGGCGGCGGAGAAGAAGGACGAGAAGGTGGAGAAGAGGAAGGCTTTGGGGCGGGGGCTGGAGTCGTTGTTGCCGGGGCCACGGGTGGTGAGTGCGAACAATGAGTCCCGCGGCGGCGCGGGCGGCGCGGGTACTGCCACGCACGGCAGTGGTGCTGCGGGCGAAACCAAGGTCCCTCGCTTCGCTCGGGATGACAAGAACATAGAGCCGACGGGTTCTGCCGGGATGGAGGCAACGCGGACAGAGCCTGGGTCACACTTGGCGTCCCCAGCCTCAGTTGAGGAGTCGCCATCTGAGGTGATTTCGATTCAGGCGCAGGCGATGGTACACCACCATATGGTGTCGCAGCTGGCGGTGGAGCTGATCGAGAAGAACCCTTACCAGACACGGTATGTGTTTGACGAGGAGATGTTGGCGGAGCTGGCGGATTCGATCAAGGAAAACGGTGTGGTGCAGCCGGTGGTGGTGCGTCCGGCGGAGGAGGAAGGGCGCTACATCCTGGTGCTGGGCGAGCGGCGGTTGCGGGCATCGAAGATGGCGGGGAAGCGGACGATTCCCGCGATGGTGCGAAGGCTGTCGCCGCAGCAGGCAGCGGAGATGACGGTGCTGGAGAACCTGCAGCGGGAGGATTTGAATCCGCTGGAGCAGGCGGAAGCGTTTCGGGTGTTGAGCAAGGAGTTTCAGCTGACGCAGGCGCAGATTGCGGAGCGGATTGGAGTATCGCGGGAAACAGTGGCGAATTACATGCGGCTGTTGAGGCTCCCGGAGGAAGTGATGGGATATCTGCTCTCGGGGCGGCTGACTTTCAGCGATTGCCGGGAGATTTTGGCGTTGGAGAAAGAAGAGCACATCGTCGAGGTGGCGAAAGAAGTGGTGACGAAGCATTTGAAGTGGGACGAGATTGAAGACCGGGTGGCGCGGCTGAATGGATTTTTGCCGATGCTGCCGGGGCAGACGGTGCCGGGCGAGCTGCCGCAGAAAAAAAATAGAGGGGCGCGATGGATGGATCCGAATGTGCGGGCGGCGCAGATGGAGATGGAGCGGACGCTGGGGATGCGGGTGAGGATTAAGGATCGGAAGGGCAAGGGGAAGATTGTGATTGAGTATGCGACCGTGGATGATTATGAGCGGGTGGTGGAGAGGCTGAAGGGGAAGTAGGGAACCAGTTCTCGGTTCTCAGTTCTCCCGTTCTCAGTGCAGAAGAAAAGCCGCCTCGATAAGGAGGCGGCTTTCGTGATTCGACGTTGCCGCTAGGCAGCCGGGAGTTCACGTTGCTGGTCAGATTCAGCGAGGACGCCAAGGTGGCCGGTCAGCGGCTTTAGTGCACCACCTGATGCACCACGTTCGACGTGCTGCCCTTGAAGTACGCGTCAGCGCCGTACACCGCCTTGACCGACGTTGTGCCCACAGGCAGCGTCGAGGTCGTAAAGCTAGCCGAGCCGCCACTCAACGTGCCCGTTCCCAATACCATTGTGCCCTTCTGGAATGAGACGGTTTCTCCATTCGGGGGCGCACCGGCGTTGGAACTGACCACCGCAGTAAAGGTTACTGCCTCTCCGAAGGTAGACGGATTCAGCGATGACGTGAGAGTAGTCGTGGTCGGGATCAACGCTGCCGACAAACGGAAGGGCACGTTGCTGGTCAGCGTGCCACTGGGGGTGGTCACGGTCACATAGCCGGCAGTGGCGCCCGTGGGTACGGTGGTGGTGATTTCGGAGCTTGAGACCACGGTGAATGTAGCCTTCGTGCCGTTAAAGGTGACGCTGGTCGCTCCGGTCAGATCGGTTCCGAGAATGGTGACGGCCTTGCCCACCCCGGCGAAGCGAGGCTGTATCTCCACGAACGGGCCGAGGCCTGTAGACACGCTGAAGACTGTGCCTAAGACTGTGCCGTTGCCAACAGAGGTTGTTCCGTAGAAGGTCCCATTGGTGTCCTGGACCAGACCTGCGATGGGTTGGCCGCCGTCATAGCAACCGCTCACCTCGCAAAAAGTGTAAAGCGTGGTCAGCGCGCCACTTGGGGTGATTTTGAAGATTGTGCCCCAGCCATTCGTGTTGACGCCGCTGGTGGTGTTCCCGCCAAAAGGGGTTGTCCCGTAGAGGTTCCCATCAGTGGCCTGGATCAGTGCCGGTTGCGGTCCCTCGAGATTACTCAAGTTTGCGCCGTCGGCGCAGCCGCTTTGGGAGCAAAAGCTGTAAAGGGTGGTCAGTGTGCCTGTCGGGGTGATTTCGAAGATCGTTCCACAGCCATAAAAGACGGGACAGGCGGCGCCAGTCCCACCCTCGGCCGTAGTCCCGTAGAGGTTCCCATTGGCGGCCTGCACCAGCACCGAAGAGGGGTTGGCTCCGTCCGTGCAAGTGCCGTTGCCATTGATCTGTGAGCAAAAGCGGTAAAGCACAGTCAAAGCGCCGCTTAGGGAGGTTTTGAAGACCGTGCCACCGCCGTTGATCCCACCACTTACCGTTGTCCCATACAGGTCCCCATTGGTGGCTTGGATCAGCCCCGCCAAGGCGTCATAGCCATCGCGGGCGCTAATAGAGGTGGGGAGGCAGTCGCCACTGACGGGGTTTGAGCAAAAGCTGTAAATCGTGCTCAGCGTGCCGCCCTCGGTGATCTTGAAGAGCGTGCCTGCGCCGTTGACCCCGCCGCCCACGGTTGCCCCGAAGAGAACCCCATTGGTGGCCTGGACCAGCCCGGCTGTGGGGTAGGGGCCGGAACCGTCCTCCATGGCGAAGGTGTACAGTGAGGTCAGCGTGCCGCTTGATTTGATTTTGAAGACTGTGCCCAGGGGTTGCGACCCGCCCCCCCCGTATTCGGTTGTCCCGTAGAAGTCCCCGTTGGTGGCCTGGACCAGCCCCGCCACGGGACCGTCGCCGTCCGCGCAGAGAGCACCTCCCAGGCAAAAGGTGTAAAGGGAGGTCAGCGTGCCGCTCGTGGTGATCTCAAAGACGGTGCCATAGCCGGAGCCATCTGCTACCTGGTCGGTTGTCCCGTACAAATTCCCGTTGGTGGCTTGGACCAGTGGCGCCAGGGAGTAGCTACCGTCCGTCCCGTCGAAGCTGGCCAGTACGGTGTAAGTCTGCGCCTGCGCGGGTTGAGTCGTAGTGGCCGCCGACACGAGCACGGCCGCTAACGCCAGCGCGGCACCTGCCGCTGCCGGACGCATCCTTGAAATCCAGTTCCGATGTTGCAGTGTATTCTTCATAATCCATTCCTCCGGCAAACTGAGCGCATCACGATACGGATCGCCAGGGCCGCTTTCAATCTGAAACTGCGCACCGGCCGCTGTTTTTTCGCTTATAATCGGCAGCATCGCTCGCCCCGCAAAGCGACGTTGCGGGAGCCTATCAGACGCCCGCTTCCCTGTCTTGTGAGAGTGCGGAAATATTTCGGAAAAAGTTTGGAAAGCGCTTATGGAGCAGAAAACAAAGTGGTTCTATGATTTCGGGCCGTTCCGCCTGGATCCCGTGGAGCACGTTCTGCTAAGCGCGGGCAGCAGGGTCCCGCTGACTCCGAAGGCGTTTGAAACCCTGCTCGTCCTAGTCGAGAGCGCCGGCCACATTCTGGAGAAGGACGATCTGCTCAAGCGCGTATGGCCCGATACTTTTGTTGAGGAAGGAACACTGGCGCGCAACATCTCTACCCTGCGGAAGGCTCTGGGGGACGACCCGGAGGGTGAAACCTACATCGAGACGGTGCCGCGCCGGGGGTACTGCCTTGTGGCTGCAGTCCAGCAGGTACCCTACGAAGAGCCCGGCGGCTTTGTCACAAGCTCCGCCGAACAGCAGACAACAGCCGGGGTAGAGCCGCGGTCATCTTGGCCGCAGCGGCGGCTGACGACCGGGCTGGTGTTTATCTCTATCTTTATCTTTCTCCTGCTGGGTGGGGCTTATGTTCTGTGGCTGCGCTCCTCGCATCTTGGCGTAGTTTCCGCCAATCGAACCACGCTGGCGGTTTTACCTTTTGAGAATCTCAGCGGCGAAGCGGGGCAGCAGTTTTTTGCCGACGGATTCAGCGAGGAGATGATCACCCAACTGGGGGAGCTGGAGCCCAGCCGGCTGGCGGTGATTGCCCGCACTTCCGCCATGCACTACCAAGGCACTGTGAAAGATCTTCGCGAGGTCGGACGCGAGCTGGGCGCCGAGTACGTCCTGACGGGGAGCGTTCGGCGAGATGGTGATCGGGTGCGCATCACGGCGCGGCTGATTCGCGCGGAAGACGGTACAAATCTTTGGGCCAAGGATTATGACCGTGGTGAGCGCGACATTCTGGCGGTGCAGGGTGAAGTTGCCAGCGCCATTGCCAGCGAGATTAGTTTGAAGTTGTCTCCGGAGAAGAATGCCCGCCTGGCGGCGGCTCATCCGGTCGATCCAGCAGCTTATGAAAACTACCTCAAGGGCCGGTATTTCTGGAATAAGCGAACCGTAGCGGGGTACATAAAAGCCATCGAGTATTTCAATGAAGCCATTACGCGCGATCCGAAATATGCACGGGCCTACACAGGCCTGGCGGACGCTTACGCGCTGCTCGGCTCTTTACCGAATGGCCAAATGCCGCGACGCGACGCGATGCCCAGAGCAAAAGCCGCCGCGCTCACGGCCCTGCAGCTCGATGACTCTCTGGCTGAGGCGCACACCTCCCTCGCATTTGAGGAGATGCAGTACGAATGGGACTGGCCGGGAGCGGAGCGGGAATTCAAACGCGCCCTGGAGCTGAACCCGAACTATGCAACCGCCCACCAGTGGTATGGGTATTGGCTCATGGCACACGGCAGAGCGGACCAAGCTCTAGATCAGTTGCGCCTGGCGGGGAAGGCTGATCCGCTTTCCATCATCGTGAAGAGCGATACGTCCGAATTCTTGACGTTTGCCGGCCGCTACGAACAGGCCACAGAGGAGGCTAAGAGAGCTCTGGAACTTGACCCCAGTTTTCCGGTGGCCCACTACACCCTGGGCATGGCATATGCAGCGCAACGAATGTATCCGCAAGCGATCGCCGAGTATCAGAAGATGCTTGCAACGGACAACGGCAATACGTGGGCGCGCGCGGGGATGGCACTAGCCTACGCGGGGATGGGCCAGCGCGCCGATGCCGAAAGACTGCTGGAAGAAACCCTCAAGGGTTGCGGCAACCGCGGCGATTGTTCGCTCGAGATCGCCAACATTTACGCCGGTCTCGGAGAAAATGATCAGGCGTTCGCATGGCTCGAGAAAGCCTACCAGAACCGCGACGGGGGCTTGATTCTGCTCAATGTAGCCGTGCCTCCTATGGCCCTTCGCGCCGACGCCAGATATGCTGACCTGGTGCGACGCGTTGGCTTGTCATCCAACGATGGCAAAGTTGCGGAGCGAGCCCGCTAGATTGGAAGATCTTGCAAGAGCGTTCCAACAGATCAGTGCGCAACCCAATAGAATCCCACCCTTCGACTCCGCGCAGGGCAGGCTATCTCGCAAAGTGCGCGAGACATGGGGAACATCCCCTTTTATAGAACCCTCGGTCCTCCGCTCAAGATGACAGGGTGCAGTTGGGATGCGGGCGGGACTATTTGGCGAAGAAGTAGTCGAAGGATTTTACGGCGGTGAATTCGTCATCTTTGATGTCGAAGACGGTGTAGAGCTTGGTGACGTGGAGGACGTCGCGAACTTTTTTGGTGAGGGCGAGGAGTTTGAGTTCGCCGCCGGCGTTGCGGACGGCGATGAAGCTGCTGACGAGTTCGCCGACGCCGGAGGAGTCGATGTAGTCGACGTGGGCGAGGTTGAGAATGATTTTCTTTTTGTCGGCGGCGATGAGTTGGCGGACGGTGTCGCGGAGCTGGCCGGTTTCGTCGCCGAGAGTGATGCGTCCGTTGAGGTCGACGATGGTGACGTGGCTGACTTCGCGAGTGGTGATGGTCATGGAAATTCGGGCTTCGGCTTCCGGCTTCGGGGTGAATGGTAGTGGGGACGGCGGGGTTAGTCAATGGGGTGAATTCAGGGTGGTGTCTAAGTTCTTAAAATCTTAAACACAGAGGACACAGAGGAACACAGGGAAATCTGAACATCGTGGCGTTTGGGTTAGGCGGAGGGGTAGTCGCGGATTTCCTGGATGGGAGAGGTGACGATGGGGGTGGCGTATTCGGGGTGGCGGAATTCGAGGTGCATGCCGCGACCGACGTATTGAAGCTTGAGCATGGAGCCTCCCCAGGTGGAACCGGCAATGGCGACGTGGACAGGGCTGGGACAGAATTCGGGATGGCCGGAGAGGAGAGCTTCGCTGCCCCCGAGAAGAACGGCGGTGTAGCAGTGGTGAAGAGTTTGGATTTCGAGGATGGTGGAGGGTGGGAGATCGTTGAGGAAGACGCCGCCTTCGATTTCGGACTGGACGATGGCGTGGTTCACGTCGTCGGCTAGGTTGGGGTGCGGGATGAACATAACTGGTGAAACGTTCCTAGGAGTGTACTCCAAATCCTGAGTTAGGGAGTCGCGGTTGAAAGAACTTTGGAACACTGCCTCAGGATTGGATGGTAGGAGGCGAGGGGTGGTTGCGGGAAAAATGGCGTGGGGTACGTTTCGGCCGCGGCCCGGGCTTCGCCTCTGGCCGGGACAGCCGAGGCGGCTGTCCCCACATGAGTTGTGCAGTTCTACATCCCTTAGTTTCAGGGGATGGTGGCGATGGAGCCTTTGGGGCCGACGAAGAGGGCGCCGCCGGTGGGGTAGGGGCTGACGGCGTTGAATTGGATGGCGGATTTCTTGGGCGGGCTGATGCGGGTGGGGTTGTTAGGCGGGCGGAAATCATAAATGGACTTTGCGGCGACGATGAAAAGGCGGAGGTGGGACTGGTTGTCGTCCAAATTGATGTTGGCGTGGGTTAGAGATCGGCGATCATAGGCGACGGCGGAGTAATAGGATTGCGGGAAAATTTGGGAGAGCGTCCAGGTCTTGCCGGCGTCGTTGGTAAAGGCGAGATTGGGACCGTCCTGGTCGGGATGTTTGTAGTCGCCGCCGGCGATGACGCCGTGGTTGGCGTCGCGGAAGGCGATGGAGAAGATTCCGGCGGAATCGGGACCGTGGGTGAGGGGAGTGTCGAAGACTTGCCAGGTGCGGCCGCGGTCGGGGGAGTGGAAGACGCGAGCGGCGCGGCCGCCGGTGGCGAACCAGATGTTGGGATCAGGCTCCTCAGGGGCTGAAGCGCCTTCATTCTTTCCAAGCTCTCGCGGCGCTGAAGCGCCGCTCTTCCACGGCAGCGCTGGGCCGGTGCTCGAACTTGGAGCAGCGGCCGTGTGGGCGAAACCATGGTCCCTCGCTGCGCTCGGGATGACAGACTTATTTGGGCTCGCCGCTGCGCTCGGGATGACAGAGTAATTATGGAGGATGGCGAGGCAGGTGTTGCTGGCGGCGAAGGCGCCTTCGCCGTCGAGGGCGGGCGGGAGTTGCGACGGAGGGATCGGAGTCCAGGTTTGGCCGTCGGTGGTGATGAGGAGTTGGAATTTTAGTTGGCCGGAGTCTTTGCCGGTTTCTTTGCCGGTTTTATCGGGGATGGGGTCGCCGAGGACGATGCCGTGGGTCGGGTCCCAGAAGGCGATGGAGTCAAAGAAGGCTTTGGGATTGGTGGCGGTGAACTGGAGTTGCCAGTGCTGGCCGGCGTCGGAGGTGTGGTAGATGCGGGACTGGTCGCCGGGTCCGGCGGACATGAGGAAAGCTTGATCGGCGGAGAAGGCGACGACTCCGCGGAAATCGAGAGTGGAGGCGTTGGGGACTTGGGCGGGGATCCAGGTGCGGCCGGCGTCGGTGGTGCGGAGGTAGGTGCCGTGGGTGCCGGAGGCCCATGCGATTTGTTGCGAGACCGCGCTGACACCGCGGAGATTCTCGGTGGTGTTGGAGGATTGAGTTTGGCGGGCGGGTTGGGCTAGGGCGGTGGTGGTGAGAAGCAGGATGAAGATCGGGAAGCGGTGCATCGGGAAATTGTCGCAGAAAACATGGATTGGGTGTTGCTCTGTTGTAGCAACATGATTTTGTCACCCTAACGGCAACATGAAAATGTCACCCTGGCGAAGCCAGGGTGTGTTGCAGACGGGTTTCGCCG
>CZKH01000040.1_pt1 | contig 11572 bp, 9 predicted proteins | sample 682611 | NCBI WGS metagenome assembly CZKH01 (sample SAMEA3539301, study PRJEB10725) | soil metagenome | biome: tundra; feature: field; material: soil | place: USA | collected 2010-05 | depth 0.15 m | reverse complement strand
CGCCCGCCGATACTCCCATGCCCGACAGCGAAATTTCCGAAGTCGATGGAAAAATCAATGACATCGGCAAGCTCGAGGCGCATGTGCATTACACCTTCCGGGGCGACGAAGAACTGCTGCTGCGTTCCATCTTCCGCCGCGTGCCGGAAGCCCAGTGGCAGCGCGTGGTCGAGAACGTCAACTCCGGAATAGGCGGCGATGTCACGAATTTGAAGATCAGCGATCCCGCCGCGACTCGCGAGCCCTTCACCATGTCCTACGACGTCGCCCGGCCCAACTTCCTCGACTGGTCCAAGAAAAAATCAAACCTGGCGCTGCCACTCTGCCAGTTCAACCTGCCAGATCTCAGCAATATTGATGACGATAGCGACGCCGATGCTGAGCCGCTGAAGCTCGGCCCCAAGGCGGAATACACCTACAAGATCAAACTCGAACTTCCCGCCAAGTACACCGCCCACGCTCCATTGCCGTTTTCTCTGAAGCGCGACTACGCGGAATATCAGGCCACTTACAAGCTGGAAGGAACCACCTTCACCGCCGGCCGCACGCTCATCTTGCGTCAGGACGAGCTGCCTGCCCCGCGCGCCGAGGATTACGAAGCCTTTCGCCGCGCCGTCAGCTCTGACCTGGGTCAGTTTTTGTCCGTAGAAAATACAGTCGCCGGTTCGCCGACTCCGCCAGCCGACATGAAAGCCGACGACCTCGTCGAAAGCGGACGAGCCGCCATGAACAGCGGCAACCTCGCCATGGGCGTTCAACTTCTCAAGCGCGCCACCGAGGTTGATCCCAAAAACAAGTACGCCTGGAACCTCCTCGCCGCCGCCTACATCGGCCTCCGCCAGAACGACGCCGCCATCGCCGCCCTCAAAAAGCAAATCGAAATCAATCCCTACGACGAGTACGCCTACAACGCTCTCGGACGCGCCTACTGGCAGGAGCGCAAATACGACGATGCCGTAACCGCCTTCAACAAACAGATCGAGATCAATCCCCTCGACAAGTTCGCCCACGCCGGGTTGGGCTCCATGTATTCCGAGTGGCGCAAGTACGACTTGGCCGCCGCGGAATTGGAGAAAGCTTCATCTCTCACTCCTGATAATCCTGAACTGCAAGTGAGTCTCGGGGACGCTTACCTCAACCTGGGCCAGGACGACAAGGCCTTGGCTACGTTTGACCATGCGGTCGAGCTTTCCGCCACGCCGCTGGTGTGGAACAACATCGCCTACCAGCTATCGCTGAAAAAATCTCATCTGGACCGCGCCCAGCAGTATGCGGAGTCAGCAGTCTCGGCCACCACCGCCGCCTTGCGCAACCTGTCGCTCGACCGTCTCACCCCGCAGGAGTTGCCCCTGGTCCCATCGCTCGTCGCCTATTGGGACACGCTGGGCTGGGTCTATTTCAGCGAAGGCAACCTGGACAAAGCCGAGAAATACGTTTCCGCCGCCTGGGGGCTTGGCGGCCACGGCGAAGTCGGCGACCATCTGGCGCAAATCTACGAAAAGCGCGGCAACAAAGATTTAGCCCTGCGCACCTACGCACTTTCCCTGAGCGCGCTGCGTCCTGACCCCGAAACTCGCGGACGTCTCGCCTCACTGAGCGGCGGCGACTCCAAAGCCGACGCCGCCGTCGCAAAATACAAAGAGGACCTGCAGCGCACCCGCACCATCGACCTCGGCAAAGTTGCCAAGGAAGACGCCAGCGCAGAGTTCTTCGTGCTCCTAAGCCGCGGCCCCAATTCAACCGCCACCGTGGAAGGCGTAAAGTTCGCCAGCGGCGACGAAAAACTCAAACGCTTCACCGACGCCCTCCGCACCGCCGAATACCGCGTCACCTTCCCCGACGATACCCCCGTAAAAATCCTCCGCCGCGGAATCCTTTCCTGCTCCACCACAACCGGCAACTGCACGTTCGTGCTCATGCTGCCAGATGATGTCAGAACCGTGGACTGAGCCTAACGAATAGAGAATATCGAGTTGTCATCCTGAGCGGAGCATCTGCTTTCGCGAAGCGAAAGCAGATGCGGAGTCGAAGGATCCCTAGCAGCGCGCGCCACGACGGCCCCAAAAGCGTCCTCTTGGCGGCGGTTGGCACCGCGGGCGCTTGCCGATATAAACAATATTGTTTATAATACAAAAGTGACGAGCAAAGAGTTCAGGCGTTGGCTCGGGCAACAGGGAGCGGTCTTAAAACCGGCAAAGGCTCTCACCTCAAGGTTTATCTGAACGGGAAGCAGTCCGTCCTTCCAATGCACAATGCTGAACTCAAGAAGGGTCTGGTCGAGGGAATAAAGAAGCAACTCGGCCTGAAATAGGAGAAGGCGATGTTCCTGTATCCAGTTACTCTAAAGCGAGACCATGACGGCGGATTCGTCGTCACGTTTAAAGACATTCCCGAAGCCATCACCCAGGGCGAAACCGAGGCCGAGGCATTGGCCGCAGCCAGGGACGCTCTCGATACCGCCCTCGATTTCTATTTCGAAGACAATCGCGCGGTACCGCTGCCTTCCAAACCCAAGCCAAGACAACCCGTAGTCGAGCTTCCCGCAAGCCTCTCCGCCAAGATTCTTCTCCTTAACGAGATGATCCAGCAACACGTGCGCCCCGCCGAATTGGCGCGGCGATTGAAGACCACCCCGCAGGAGGTCAACCGCCTCACCAACGTCCAGCACACCTCGCGCATCGACGGCATCGCCGCCGCCCTGAAAGCACTGGGCAAGCGGCTGGATATGCGGGCCGTGTGATCGTCGAGGATGGTAAGATGCCCATGAAAGGACGGTTACCATATGGCAAGCCTCGATTGGTCTCAATGTTCCGCCGTGGAAAGCGTCCCCGGCAAAGTGAGCGGCGCTTGGACGTTCCGAAACTCACGCACGCCAGTGAAACTCATTTTCGAGAACCTTGAGGACGGCATGACGATTGATGAAATCATCGAGCAATACCCCGTTTCGCGCGAAGAAATCAAAGCCGTACTCGACTTCGCCGCCCACAGTCTCGACCAAGCGCCTAGCTTCTAAGCCGTGCTGATACTGCTCGACAACAACGTTCCCCGCGGCCTTGCCCGTGCGCTCACCAGCCACACCGTCACCGAATCGCGGGAGCGCGGCTGGGCCACCCTGAAGAACGGCGATTTACTTACCGTTGCTGAAGAAGCCGGTTTCGAGATTCTCGTCACGTCCGATAAGAGCATTAGGTACCAGCAGAACCTTCAAGGACCGCGAAATCGCGCTCGTGGTTCTAACCCAGGGACGCTGGGAACTTGTACGGCGCAGGTTGGCCGAAATCGCAGCCGCCGTGAACGCAGCCACGCCCGGCAGCTACACCGAGTTAGTCATCCCGTTCGAGCGAGACTGCCGGATTCCGGGCGAAGACGGGGAGGATTGCTGCACCACACCTCGCGCATCGACTGCATCGCCGCCGCCTTGAAAGCGCTGGGCAAGCGCCTCGATATGCGCACGGTGTAATACCGGCTTGCAAACATGCCCATGTGGGGGCAGCCGCCAGCGCTTGCACGCTCGTGCTCATGCTGCCGGACGATGTAAGGACGGTGAACTAGCGAGCCGCGCGTCCGGTCAGGTGGGCCTCACGGCCTGCCATTCGGCGGCGCCGTCCAAGCTCCGCTCGGGCGGGGATTTTTATCTCGATGCACTTAGGAGTCCGCGATGCCCATGAAGAACCCGCCCCACCCGGGCGACCTGATAAGAACCGAAGTCATCGAAGCCCTCGGCCTCACCGTGTCGAAGGCGGCGGAGATTTTGAAAGTACGACGCGCCACGCTCTCCGACCTGCTGCACGGCAAGGCATCGCTGACGCCGGAAATGGCCCTGCGCATCGAAAAGGCCTTCGGCCCCGACATGGATCACCTGCTCCGTATGCAGCTCGCCTATGACGTGGCGAAAACGCGAGCGCACGCACGGGGCATCTCGATCAAGCGATATGCCCGGCTTGAAGCAGCGCATCTTTTTCCACAACCACCCTGTGACATCTAACCTTGCCCCGCAAATTAAATCGCGCGATCATGGTCGAGGCCGTCACGGTCGGGTGAACCCGCTTCGTCGCGCCCCTAAGTCATTGGTTTCAAAGATCTTAGTGCTTAAGTTCTTTAGGCTCCCGATGTTGCCGGGAATTTCCCGCCAACTCGATGATTCTAAAGATTATGCAAAAAGGGGGGAGGGGGGCGAGGGGCGTCAGCAATGCCCCGGCCATTCAATTCTGGGTCTGCCGTGACCCGGCGATCTCGACCACGGCAGCCCGTCGAGATTTATTTCGCGGAGAAATTCAGCGCTTGCGCGTAGGCATGAGCCAGCCGCAGCACCAAATCCTCCCGCCAATGCGGCCCGGCGATCTGCAGCCCGATAGGCAGGCCGCCTTTCGTAAAGCCGCAAGGCACCGAGATTGCCGGCAGCCCCCACACATTGAACGGCCGCGTGTTGCGCAGCAACGCAAGTTCCGCTGGACGAAGCGCCGCAGGATCTTTCTTCAGATCGGCGATCGCCGGCGCCGGTATAGGCGTCGTAGGCGTGACCAGCAAATCCACTTCGGCAAAAAAATCGCGAGCGCGACGGCGTTCCTGACCCAGTTCCTGGCGGCGCTGAATATATTCCGCCGCCGAAATATTTGCGCCAGAGCGAATCCGCCGCAGAGTCTCCGCCTGGTACAGCTCAGGCGTCCGCGCAACATTGTCGGCGTGATAGGCATAAGATTCGGCGGCCTGTACGGTGCGGTCGTTGGATACCTCGATCTGCACGTCGCGAACATCCGCCACCAGCGTGCCGATCACCGTGAGAGCCTGGTCCAGCGCCGCGCGGACTTCATCGTCAAGGTCGTCATAAAAATACGCCCGCGGCACACCAATGCGGAGAGCCGTCGTCCCGTCGCGCAATCCAAAAACATAATCGGACACCGGAACATCGGCGCTATTCATATCGAGCGAATCGTATCCCGCGATGGCCTGCAGCACGGCAGCCGCATCCGCGACGGTCGCGGCCAGTGGCCCAACGTGGTCGAGCGACCACGAAAGCGGAATCACACCCCGCGCGGAAACGCGTCCATGAGTCGGCTTGATCGCCACGCACCCGCACAGCCCAGCTGGCTCGCGAATCGAGCCAGCCGTGTCGGTCCCAATTGCCGCATAACAGAGTCCGGCGGCAACGGCCGCCGCCGATCCTCCGGACGATCCTCCAGCGATATGCGTCGCGTTCCAAGGATTGTGAACGTCGCCATAGAAACTAACCAGCGAACTCCCGCCATAAGCGAACTCGTGCAGATTATTCTTGCCCAGGATCACTGCGCCAGCCCGCTTCAGTCGCCGCACCACTTCCGCATCCTCGGTTGGCACGCGATTCTGGTAAAGCGCGCTGCCAGCCGTTGTACGCGTGCCCGCTGTATCGATCAGGTCTTTGAGCGCAATCGGAATCCCGTGCAGCAGCCCGCGCCACTCCCCGTGCGCGATTTCGCTTTCCGCAGCCCGCGCCTCCGCCAGCGCCGATTCGGCGGTCACCGTGACGAATGCATTCAGTGTGGGATTGAGTTTTTCGATTTGATCCAGGCAAGCGCGAGTCAGTTCAAGCGGAGATACTTCTTTCCGCCGCAGACGCGGGGCAAGCTCGATAATGGTTCCCAAAATAGGCATCGGCGGCGACGGCCTTCATTGTAGTGGACAATCAGCAGCGTCCTCATTAACCACGAAGGGCACGAAGTTTCACGAATGAACCCCGAACGGAATCGACCTTCGTGTACCTTCGTGTTCGTGGTGAATAATTCTGCTCCCTGGAAAAAAGCAACCAACCGCCAAGGCCTATAATCAAAACCGCTGTTTGTACCCCGGAGGCGAACCATGGCGGAAATGACGATCGTTCCTGCGGAGACGCCAGTCGCGACCCACGGTTTCTTTATCGACGGCCGCTGGATGGAAGACGGCGACATGGTTGAAGTGCGATCGCCATTCGATGGCAGCGTAGTGGGGCGCGTTATCCAGGCGCGGCGCGAGCATGCCGAAGCCGCGATTGCGGCCGCCGTGAAGGCTTTCGGCACCACCCGTCGCCTGCCGGCCTTCGAGCGGCAACGCGTGCTCAGGCGCGTGGCCGGGGCCATCGCCGAGCGCCGCGAAGAATTCTCCCGCACCATCGTGCAAGAGGCGGGCAAGCCCATCAAACTGGCGCGCATCGAAGTGGACCGGACCGTGTTTATTTTCAACGTCGCCGCCGAAGAGGCCACGCGAATTTACGGCGAATATCTTCCCCTCGATTGGCAGGAGTTCACAGCCGGACGCTGGGGCATTGTGAAACGCTTTCCGCTTGGCCCTATTGCCGGCATCACTCCTTTTAATTTTCCTCTGCACCTGGTCGCGCACAAAGTTGCGCCCGCTATTGCCGCCGGTTGCTCGATGGTGTTGAAACCTGCACCGCAGACTCCTCTGTCTTCGCTGCTGCTGGCCGAGTGCATTCAGCAAGCCGGTTGGCCTGACGGCGGCCTTAACGTGTTGCCGCTTTCGAACGATGATGCCAGTCTTCTGGTCACCGACGAGCGCATCAAGCTGATCAGCTTCACCGGCAGCGTGCCCGTGGGGTGGGACATCAAGCGCCGCGCCGGCAAGAAAAAAGTCGCACTGGAACTGGGCGGTAACGCGGGCGCCATCGTGCACAGTGACGCCGATCTCTCCTATGCCGCCGACCGCTGCGTTACCGGAGGCTTCGGCTATGCCGGGCAGACCTGCATTTCCGTCCAGCGCATTCTGGTCGAGCACTCCGTCTATGGCAAGTTCACCGATCTCCTGGTGGAAGGTGTGAAGAAACTCAAGACCGGCGATCCCATGGAAGAATCGACCGACGTCGGTCCGCTGATTCGCGAGAGTGACGCCGTCCGCGTCACCAGTTGGATTGAGGAGGCGGTTCGTTCCGGCGCCCACTTGCTGTGCGGAGGTGGCCGCAAAGCTTCCATCGTGAACCCGACCGTCTTGACCAGCACCAAACCCGAAATGAAGGTGAACTGCCAGGAGATTTTTGGTCCCGTCGTGACCGTGGAACCGTACCAGAATTTTGACGAAGCTCTGCGGAGAATCAACAATTCCAACTACGGCCTGCAGGCGGGATTGTTCACCCGCGATGTGAAGCTCCTCTTCCAGGCTTATGACGAACTGGAAGTGGGGGCTCTGATCGCGGGCGATATTCCTTCGTTCCGCATCGACCAGATGCCTTACGGCGGCGTCAAGGATTCCGGCCTTGGCCGCGAAGGTTTACGTTACGCGATCGAGGAAATGACCGAGCCGAAACTGCTGGTGATGAATGTGCGCTAGGAATTCAACGTGACCGCAAAATATTTGGAAACCCGACATTGTTTAGGTGTGGTTCCAAATTGAGACATGTTTTGCGAATTCTTTGGTGAAAGTACGCGACAAGTTCGCCCTAAATATTTATAATTCCGAGTTCTCCTAGCGGACGCGAAAAATCTGTGGGCAGTTTCCTTTTGCGTCGTAACCATTAGGCTTCAGGCTTCCCTGAAATATAAGGATCTGCTGGGTCTCATTCGTATTTTATAAAACTCGTACGTAAGCATGCCTCAGATCTTTCATCGCAGTGCGAACACCTTGTCCCGGGCCACGATTTTTGGCGCGGTCTTCGTCGTTGCCGCTCTGGGTTGGGTGGCATACGAGGTTCAAGGTTCGCCCTACGTCACCTACGCCGGGGTTCGTAAGCCGCAGCCGGTACCCTTCAGCCACCAGCATCACGTTTCCGGACTTGGCATTGATTGCCGCTACTGCCATACCTCGGTTGAGACTTCGAGCTTCGCCGGCATTCCTCCCACAAAGACCTGCATGAACTGCCACTCGCAGATCTGGACCAACGCCCAGCTGCTCGAGCCCGTGCGCGCCAGCTACCGCTCTGGCCAGTCATTGCAATGGACTCGCGTGAATCAGCTGCCTGATTTCGTGTTTTTCAATCACAGCATTCACGTGACCAAGGGCGTAGGCTGCAACACCTGCCACGGCCCGGTCGACCAGATGCCGCTCATGTACCAGCAGGAATCGTTGCAAATGGAATGGTGCCTGGGCTGTCACCGCGCGCCACAAAATAATTTGCGCCCGCGTGACCAGGTTTTCAACATGCGTTATCAGCAGCCCACGAGCGCCCATCCGGTCGTGGTCGATGGACAGACTTATACCGATCAAGTCGATCTGGGTACGGCGCTGGTGAAAAAATACAACGTCCGCAGCGTGAACGACATCACGAGTTGCAATACGTGTCACAGGTAATTCAAGTCCCGTAGGGACGACATAAGATAGCCCGGCACGGAAGTGCCGGGTTAGAAGCTATAAAACGGAACAAGTCCCGGAGGGACGGCACTAGATTACCAACGAATGACGATCGATCCTAAAAACGCCGCCAAGCGAGAAGACGTTTGCCCCTCGAAGAAGGACAAACTCGATCTCGACTCTCTGCGCGCGCAAATCAACGAGGCCAATAATAACGACCAAGCCGGCCCGGAATACTGGCGCAGCCTCGAAGAGCTTGCCGGCAGCCCCGCTTTCCAGGAGGCGCTGCACCGCGAATTTCCCAAAGGCGCCTCCGAGTGGGTCGATTCCGTCTCGCGCCGCGGCTTCCTCAAAGTCATGGGCGCCTCCATGGCGCTGGCCGGCATGACTGGCTGCGTGCGCCTGCCGCTCGAACCCATCGTTCCCTACGTTCGCCAGCCCGAAGAAGTGATTCCCGGCCGTCCCATGTTCTACGCCACGGCCATGACGCTCGGCGGCTACGCCAATCCGATTCTGGTTGAAAGCCATCTCGGTCGTCCGACAAAGATTGAGGGCAACGACCGGCATCCGGCGTCGCTCGGCGGCACGGATATTTTCGCGCAGGCCTCGATTCTCGGCATGTACGATCCCGACCGCTCCCAGAGCGTGGTGTCGATGGGCGACCAGCGCTCCTGGCAATCTTTTCTGACAGCGATTCGCGGCCCGCTCAGCGCGCAGAAAAATCTGCAAGGCGCGGGCATTCGCATCCTCACTCCGACAATTTCTTCGCCCACGCTCGCCGATCAACTGCGCAATTTCCTGAAGATTTATCCGCAGGCCAAGTGGCATGTGTACGAGCCGGTCAACCGCGACAACGTGCTCGAAGGCGCGAAGCTGGCTTTCGGACAGCCGGTCGAGACGTGCTACGATTTTGAGAAGGCCGACGTAATCGTCTCGCTCGACGCCGACTTTCTGTATGCGGGTTTTCCGGGAAATGTCCGCTACATCCGCGACTTCGCCAAGCGCCGCAATCCCGATGGCAAGATGAACCGGCTGTACGTGATCGAGAGCACGCCGACAACGACGGGGGCGAAGGCGGATCATCGGTGGCCGACGCGCGCGAGTGAAATCGAGAGATTTGCGCACGACTTGTCGAGCCGATTGCCCGTCAATCCGCCAACTGGAGGTGTAGCAGGAGACACCCTTGGGTATTTGGGACCCATCATTCAGGATCTCCTTGCCCATCGTGAGTCGAGCGTTGTGCTCGTGGGCGATCATCAGCCTCGTAGCGTGCATGCTTTCGCTCACGCCGTGAACCAGGCGCTTGGCAACGTTGGCAAGACGGTTTTCTATACCGATCCAGTCGACGCGAATCCGGGCAATCAGACCGAGTCGGTCAAGAATCTCGTCGCGGACATCCACGCCAGCAAGGTTGACTTGCTCGTGGTTCTCGGTGGCAATCCTGCTTACGACACACCCGTCGATCTCGATTTCGCCAACGTTCTCAAGAACGGCAAAGTCCCACTGCGCGTGCATCACGGTCTCTACCAGAACGAGACCGCCGATCTATGTCAGTGGCATATCAATCAAGCGCATGAACTCGAAGCTTGGGGCGATGCCCGCGCTTACGACGGCACGGTCAGCATCGTTCAGCCTTTGATTGCTCCGCTCTACGGTGGCAAGAGTCCTCTGGAATTCGTGGCGCTCCTTTCTGGTCAAGCTGACGCTACGGGCTATGATCTGGTGCGTGCGTACTGGCAGAAGCAGCACACTGGCGCGGATTTCGAAGCCTTCTGGCGCGAGTCGCTGCACGATGGATGGGTCGAAGGCACCACCTATCAAGCGAAGTCGGCTGTCGTTAAGGATGACCACTTTGGGTGGGAATGGGCAACCGATACAGCTATCGAGCTCAACATCCGCCGCGACCCCACCATCTACGACGGCCAATTCTCCAACAACGGCTGGCTGCAGGAACTGCCTAAGCCGATGACCAAGCTCACCTGGGACAACGCCATCCTCATCGGTCCCAAGATGGCGGAACGGCTCCAGATCAAAGTAGAAGACGTTGTCGAGCTGGAACTGAACGGCAAGAAAGTCACCGGCCCAGTTTGGATTCAAGCCGGCCATCCCGACAACTCCGTCACGGTGACGCTAGGCTACGGCCGCCGCCGCGCTGGCCGCGTCGGTACTGCACAGGGCTTCGATGCCTATGCGCTGCGCACCACCGCCGCGCCGTGGATCGCCACCGGCCTTCAAATCCGCAAGACCGGGGAAACTTACAAGCTCGCCTCGACGCAGGGCTACCAGAGCATGGACACGCCCGACGGCGGCCATCGTCCGCTGGTCCGCGAGACCACGCTTGAGGAATACCGCAAAGAGCCGAACTTCGCGCAGGAAGAAGAGCCCGCGCCCGGACTCACGCTTTACAAGCCCTATCCTTACAAAGAAGAAGACTACGCGTGGGGCATGGCGATTGATCTCAACTCCTGCGTAGGCTGCAACAATTGCATGATCGCCTGCCAGTCGGAGAACAACATCGCCGTCGTCGGCAAGGAGCAGGCCGTCATCGGCCGCCACATGCACTGGATTCGCGTCGACGCCTACTACCAAGGCGACCGCGACAATCCCAAAGCGTTTTTCCAGCCCGTGCCTTGCATGCAATGTGAAAATGCCCCCTGCGAAGTGGTGTGCCCCGTGGGCGCGACCAACCACTCGAGCGAAGGCCTGAACGATATGGTCTATAACCGCTGCGTGGGCACGCGCTATTGCTCGAACAACTGTCCTTATAAGGTGCGGCGATTTAACTTCCTGCTGTTTCAGGATTGGGAGACGCCGCAGTACAAGATGATGCGCAATCCCGATGTCAGCGTGCGCAGCCGCGGCGTGATGGAGAAGTGTACGTATTGCGTGCAGCGCATCAACGAACACAGGATCGACGCCGAGACCGCTTCCGTTCGCGAGGGTAAAGAAATCAAGATCAATGACACCGAGCTGCAAACCGCATGCCAGCAGTCGTGCCCGGCGGGCGCAATCATATTCGGCAACATCAATGACCCGAACAGCAAAGTCTCAAAGTTAAAGGCGCAGTCGCGCAATTACAGCCTGTTGGGCGAACTCAACACCCGCCCGCGAACCACATATCTGGCGGAAGTCAGCAACCCGAATCCGGAGTTGAAGGGGTGACTATCTTCTCTGAATTTGGTTCGTATCAGGGCGCGGCTTTAGACGCGCCGTAACCACGGGCCCTTAATGAACAGGGCTAAAGAGGGTGCGTGAGAACTAGCTTGTAATTGTAGGCAAGATGAGGCAGAAAGATAAGGTATGGGACGATTTCTGCCGTACGAGC
>CZKH01000028.1_pt2 | contig 11964 bp, 14 predicted proteins | sample 682611 | NCBI WGS metagenome assembly CZKH01 (sample SAMEA3539301, study PRJEB10725) | soil metagenome | biome: tundra; feature: field; material: soil | place: USA | collected 2010-05 | depth 0.15 m | reverse complement strand
AGCACTCGGAGCCTGGCCCGGACCCGCCGGCGCCGGAGCAGGCGTTTGCCCCGGTTGCGCTTGTCCCCAAGCCATCGTCCCTAATAACACACACAGCAGCCAACTCTTACGCATACAAGATTCCTCCAGGATTGGTACATCAGGAAGTTGGGAAAACTCGAACCCAACATCGTAGCATAGAGGCCGTTCTAAGTAGTCAGTGGAAGACTGATTTTGGCTCTTAACTTCGTGGCCCTTCGTGTCCCTTGTGGCAAACGAATCTGCCTTTCCTCCTTGCGCTGATTCTCTTGGCGCAATTCCGCGTTAGCGGCGATAATCCCATCATGTCCGGGACGCCGGCCCTCTACTCGCCCAATGCCATGCGCGCCGAGAAACGCGCGGTGGCGGGGAACTCCGTGCTTGCCGCCCTCTTCATCACCGGCGGCAAGATCGTCGTCGGCGTCACCACCGGCAGTCTTGGCATCCTATCCGAAGCCGCACACTCTGCCCTCGATCTCATCGCCGCCTTGCTCACATATCTATCCGTTGGAGTCTCCGACAAGCCGGCTGACGCCGACCATCAATATGGCCACGGCAAAGTGGAGAATTTCTCGGCCTTCGTGGAGACCGGTCTGCTTCTGCTGACCTGCATTTGGGTCATCTACGAAGCCATCGTGCGGCTATTCTTCCGCCGGGTTGAAGTCGAACCTTCCGTCTGGGCTTTCGCCGTGATGTTGGGCTCCATGGCTGTGGACTGGTGGCGCTCCCGTGCTCTCGGCCGCATCGCAATCAAGTATGAAAGCCAAGCCCTAGAAGCCGATGCGCTCCACTTCTCCACCGATGTGTGGTCAGCGGGCGTCGTCGTCTTGGGATTGGGCCTGATCCTCGCGGGCCGCGTCTATCACCTGGATTGGCTTCGCCTCGCCGATCCCATCGCCGCGTTGTTCGTCGCAGGCGTGATCGTTTCCGTCAGCTGGCGGCTGGCGCGGCGCACTATCGACGCCTTGCTCGACGCCGCTCCCGCCGGAGTTCGCGCCCAGATTACAGACGCCGTCTCGCGCGTGGATGGTGTACTCGAAATCGGCCGCGTTCGCATCCGCCGCGCGGGCAACCGCTACTTCGCCGATCTTGCCGTCGGCCTTGCCCGCACCGTCACCTTCCAGCGTTCCGAACAGTTAGTAGAAGCCGTTACCGCCGCTGTGCGCGGCATTCTCCCCGACGCCGACGTCACCGTGCAGCCCTTGCCCCGCGCCCAGCGTTCGGAAAACATTTTTGACCGCATTCGCGCCGTCGCCACTCGTCACAACCTGAACGTCCACGACATCACCGTGCAGGATTTCGCCGGCCAACTTCACGTCGAGCAGCACGTCGAACTGGATGAACGCATGTCACTCAAAGCTGCCCACGATCAGGTGACGGAACTCGAAGCCGACATGCGCCACGACGTTCGCGAAATCGCGGCCATCCTAACTCACATCGAGAGTGAGCCCGCCACCATCGAGAAGCCGGAAGAATTGGTACGCGACGCAGACCTCGAGCGCCACCTCAAAGCCGTCGCCACAGAGTTCCCCGAAATTCTCGACGTTCACGAATTCGTCATCACCCGTGTCCGCGGCCGGCTCTACGTTTCCTGCCACTGCACGCTGTCCGACGATCTCTCACTGGCCCGCGTCCACGATATCCAAACCGAACTCGAGATCCATTTCAAGCAGGCTGCCCCTGAGCTATTCCGCGTGCTCATTCATCCAGAACCCAGCACGGACAATCGCAGATAATAACGAGACTCACGAGGGCAAGACTTTCAGGGAACCGCCGCGAGCACAAGAAGGAGCATCATGACCAAAGCACGTACGACCTGGATCGATCATCAGCGTTTCAACGGAATCGCCGACAGCGGCCACACCATCGTCGTCGACGGCGACAAGGCCGCCGGCAACAGTCCCATGGAACTGGTTCTTATCGGCCTGTGCGGCTGCACCGGCTATGACGTTGTATCCATTCTGCAGAAGAAGCGCGAGCCTTTTGCCAGCCTCGAAGTCCGCGCCCAAGCCGAGCGCGCCACCGACCCGCCTTCGGTCTATACGGAAATCAAGCTGATCTACCGCGTCGGCGGGAAAGTATCTCGCAAGGCCGTCGAGGATGCGGTCCGCCTTTCGAAAGAAAAGTATTGTTCGGTCTCGGCCATGCTCGACAAGACCGTGAAAATTACCGCCGAGATTGAATACGTAGACGCGTAGAATAGTCTAAGACTCATGCCCCTAAGAATTCTCCTGTTCACCCAGCCCGGCTGCCTCACCTGCGAAGTGATGAAGATGCTTCTGGAAGCGAAAGAAATCGTCTACGAAGAACGCGATATGAGTCTCGACGCCGCCGCCCGCGTCGATCTGCTCGAAACCTATCACAGCCGCAGCTTGCCCACGCTGGTGATCCTCACGGCATCGGGAGCCGAAGTGATTGAAGGCTTCGACCCCGATCGCCTTGACCAGTTCCTCTCGGCTGCCTGATGATCGAAGCCATTCGCGAGGCATACTATTTCGAACCGAACCCGCCAAAGCCCACAACCGCATCCCCTCCGCGGATATTTTTTTATCGCCTCCGCCGCATTCCTGTGGGGAGTCTCCGCCGCCCTGGGTCGCGCTGTCTTTACTGGAAAGCTGGTGCTGGGCAGCGCCGTTCTTCATCCCATTGATCCCCTGATTCTTTCGCAGGCCCGTACCACATTCTCGCTGCTCGTGCTGCTTCCTCTTCTTGTTGCCACCCACGGATGGAAGCGCATCAAGCTGCCGGCGCGCGATCTCGCCTACTGCTTTATGCTGGGCACGCTTGGCGTCGCCGTCTCGAATTATTTCTATTACGTTGCCATCCAACGAACCAACGTGGCCACCGCCATCATCGTGCAATACACCGCTCCGGTGTGGGTATTGCTCTACGTGGTCGCGCGACGCCAACAAAAGCTCACTGCACAAAAAGTTGCCGCAGTCGCGTTGGCAGTCACCGGAATCGCTCTGGTCATCGATATCTTCGGAGGCAAGTCCGGCTCCGCACTTCATCTCGATCCCTATGGCCTCATCGCCGCGCTGCTGGCCTCGTTCTCCTTCGCTTTCTACAACGTCGGCGGACACCGCATCCTTGCCCGCCACGACCGCTGGCGCGTACTCGTCTGGACCCTCACCGCGGCCGCGGTCTTCTGGCTGGTCGTCAATCCTCCGTGGAAGATTGCCGCTGCCCACTACGCTCCCGCGCAGTGGCTGTTCCTGTTTGTTTTTTCGATGATTTCGGTGCTGGGAGCATTCTCCCTTTACTTCCTCGGCCTGCAGCATCTCGAGCCCACCCGCGCCATCATCGCCAGTTGCCTCGAGCCTGTCTTCTCGATTCTTCTTGCTGCATTGCTGTTGGGAGAAGTGCTGCGTCCAATTCAGACCTTGGGAATCGTCTTTGTGCTCGCGGCCATCGTGATCGTGCAGCGCCAGGATGGCAGTGTAATGGCGGACACAGTTATGGTCGAACCGATGGAGTAGAATCGGGGTCCAGGTCTTTACTTTTCATCTTTTCCGCGTGCAGGCATCCTGTGGCTTCAAGGCTTGCATCTCACGCTTAACATCGCTGTCTCGCCTTAAGCTAAGTTTTTTTTGAAATCTTTCACAGGAGGTCTAGAATCTTCGTGGAAATGATTAGGCTGAGATCCATGGCACTGATGGCCTTATGCGGGATGATCATCCCATTGCTCGCTTTGGCGCAGACCTCTGGCACAACAACGACGCAAAACACCCAGACTCCGGCGGCCACGCAGGACCAGAAAGCACCCCCACCGCCGCAAGACCAGAACAAGCCCCAGCCTGGCTCGCAAAATCAGCAGGCGTCGCCTCCTGGCGAACTGCCGGATGCGCCCTCCAGCAGCAAAACAGAACCTTCCCTCGGGGATCTGGGTTTCCCCGCCTCTGCGTCGCAATCCAACGCCAAGGAACAGGCGCTGCTTGACAAGCGAACCCACATGCTGAAGATTCATCAAAGGATGGGTTTGATCACAACCATTCCGCTGATTGCCACTGTTGCCACATCTCTCAACGCCGGGGGAAAGAACACGAGCACAACCTCCCGCGACCTGCATGCGGCTCTTGGCGGCGTGACGGGAGATTTGTACTTTATTACCGCTTACTATGCAATCCGCGCTCCTCGGGTGCCTGGAACTGAAACCCGTGGGCCGATCCGCTTCCACAAGGCCATGGCTTGGATTCATGGCCCTGGAATGATCCTCACACCAATCCTGGGAATTATGGCCTTCAATGAAAAAAGTAACGGCGAAAAAGTTCATGGCATCGCCTCGGCTCACGGGCCTGTGGCCATTGTCACGGCCGGAGCTTATGCCGCAGCTCTTTTGTCGGTTTCGGTAAAGTTCTAAACTCGCATCTAACATACCCATGACCCTGCGAACCCTTACTCTCTGCCTGCTTTTCCCACTTTCCACGCTCGCTTCTGCCGCCGACAGCCAATGGATTCTTCAACAAGGCACCCTTACTTACCACGTGTCTCACCCTCTGCATCAGAGCGAGGGCGTCAGCCATGAAGTGCGGGGCAAGGGACTTTGTCATGCCGGACAGTGCGAGTTTCTGATCGCGGTCCCGGTGAAGTCATTCGATTCCGGCGACAGCAATCGCGACCTCCACATGATTCAGGTCACGCGCGGCGCGCAATTTCCCATGGTTACCGTGCGCACGCGGTTGCCCGAATCCGCCTCCACCTCGGCCACCATCCAGGCCGATCTGGAGATCCAGTTCGCCGGCCAGACCGCACAGTACAAGCAGGTTCCATTTCAACTGGTAACGCAAGGAAACCAGATCCGCATCACCGGAACCGTTCCCGCCACGCTCACTGACTTCAAAATCGACCCGCCTTCGCTGCTCACGATGCCGGTAAAAAACGAAATTCCCGTGCGCGTGGATTTGACCTGGAAGCCGCAATAATCCCTGCCTAAAGAATTTCTCCAGAACTGCCGATGGTACTAGTGGACTGCAGTCTCATAACCGGGGAGGGCTCCGTTCATGCCAGCGCGCCTCGACAATCCGTCCAGCATCCGGCGTCGTTAATAGTTCAACCGATCCGAGTAGAGATTAGTTGTTTCTGATCCTTGATGTTTGAAAGCAGCACCATCATTAGGAGAGTTCGCTTTGATTTCTCTGAAGAAGTATCTGGACATGCAACCAGACAAACCGCTTCCTCCCGAGCCCGCCGTGAACGATCTGTTCCTGATAGTGCTCGAGTCCTATCGCGCCGTGCTGCTGGCCATGGGAAACAGCGGCGTTCGCGCCTGTCCGGCCAGCGGGTCGGACCTGCAGCACGCTCTGGCCAGCCTCGAGCGTCCCCTCTTCGCCAAGCTCACCGTCCCGCTGCTCAAGGAAACGGAGACTCAAGTCGAAGAACAACTTCGGCAATGGGGAGAATGCACCGCCGAATATTTTCAAAGCAAAGCCAACGAAGTCAAGGAACTTCTCCTGGTGCTCGCGCGCACCGCTGAGTCGATGGGGGAACGCGATCACCGTTACGCCAACCATTTCAGCGAGCTCACCGCCCAACTGCACACCATCGCCGACCTCGATGATCTGACAGAGGTTCGCTCGTCCCTGGTGAAACAGGCGACCGAACTGAAGACTTATGTCGATCAGATGGCGCAAGACAGTCGAAATTCGGTCGCACAATTGCAAACCGAAGTCTCCACCTACGAGACTAGACTGAAAGCGGTTGAGCAGCTTGCTTCGCAGGATTCGCTAACCGGCATCGCGAATCGCCGCAACATCGAGGAGCGCATCGAATGGCGCATTGCTCGCAAACAAGAATTCTGCGTAGTCATCCTCGATCTGGACCGCTTTAAACAAGTCAATGACAACTTCGGACACCCCGCTGGGGACAACCTGCTGCAGCAGTTTTCTCAGGAGCTGCGTTCGAACATCCGCTCCACCGATCTCGTCGGTCGCTGGGGCGGAGACGAATTCATCATGGTTCTGGATTGCGATCTGAAACTTGCCAAATCCCAGTGTGAACGCGTGGAAAAATGGGTGTTGGGCGAGTACACCATTCCGGCGGCGAAGGGCTCAAAAGAGGCGAAGTTCAAAGTGCATGCTTCCATGGGTCTTGCGCAATGGCAGGCCGGCGAAACCCTGCAGCAGCTGATCACGCGCGCCGATTCCACCATGTACCGTGAAAAGGAACAGGCGCACAGCCAGAAGGCGTGATTAGGAGTGAACGTCACTCCAGCTCTTTTCCCTTCGTTTCCGGCAATTGCGTCGTCGTCAGCGCGGCCAGCAGATATCCCGCAGCGCACAAACAAAATGCCCAACCCAACCCTTTGGCCTGCCCCACTCGCCCAATCACAAGTGGCGCAACCGAGCTCATCGTTCGCGCGCCGTTGTAAGTAAAGCCCAGCCCACGCGCCCGCAGGCTGGTTGGAAATATCTCGCTGCCTATAATTCCAGAGCCCGAAAATAACCCGGTCCCGAAGAATGCCACGATCGTTCCCAAAACCATGAGCATGGCCGGGGACCGCGCCGCAGCATAAAGTGGAATCAGAAAAGCTGCCGTCAAGCTATACACAAGAAATGCCTTGCGCCGTCCAAAATGGTCTGCTGCCCATCCGAAACTGGCATAACCCGGAAACATCCCAAACAGATTCAGCACCACCAGCAGCGTAGTCGTACCCATCACCCCAAAGCCGCGCCCACCCTGCGCCACCGGCAGTGACAAATATGGCGGCATCCAGGTAAATAGCCCCCACCACGCAAACAGGCAAAAGAAATTAAATAACAGCAGTGCTATCGTTGCCTTCAGGTAAGGCGCGCGAAAGATCAGCGCAAAGCTTCGGTTCTCCGCTCCAGCAGCAGCCGTTGGTAGCTCGGACATTCGATCGCCGGATTGATCTTGGGTGGCGCCACGCTTCAGCGCTGCGATATGCACTCTATTTGCGCTTGGGACTTCAGCCCCTGATGTTCTCCGCTCTTGCCACATCTCCGACTCGGGCACCCCACGCCGGATCCACAAGGTCAACAGCGCCGGCAAGATTCCCACAAAGAAAACGGCGCGCCATCCGAAGTACCGTGCCACCGGTCCCGCTACCAGCGCCGCCGCGGCAAAACCGATGGCCCACGAACTCTGCACCATAGCGATTGCCTTGGCGCGAAGCGCCGTAGGCCAAGTCTCGGCCACCAGCGTCGCTCCCGTATTCCATTCGCCGCCCATGCCCAGCCCCAGAACAAAGCGCGCCGCCGCCAGCATGGCGATGCTGGTCGCCAGTCCCGACGCAAACGAGCACACCGAATACGTCAGGATGCTCGCCATCAGCGCCCGCTTGCGCCCAATGCGATCGGCCAAAAAGCCGAACAGAACGCCGCCCAGGCCGGAAGCCAGCAGCGTCAGCGTGCCCAGCAGCCCCGCCATCGGCTTGCTCATGCCTAGATCGCGCATCAGCAGCGCCAGCACCAGCGCGTAAAGCATGGCATCGAAGGCATCGAGCGCCCAACCCAGCGCCGCCGCCAGCAGCGTTCGCCGCTGCCCTGGTGTCGCCTGCCGAATCAATTGAATGGGACTAATCTGCATGCAGGCGGATTGTACGGGGAGCCGGGGATTTGTCAATTCTCGATTTTGACCAAATTGTCATCCTGCGCAAGCGTTCTTTGCACCGCCAAGAGCCTGCCCCGAGCTTGTCGAGGGAATCTATGTAGGTCGCACGAAGCGTCACGTTCCTTTGCGACGCATAACCGCATCTCTCTTTCCAATTCCAGGCAGCAGACCGCGTTGCTTTACTTCTTAGGTACCTCGGCCTCATTTGACAATGTTTTGACTTCCCGAGCCGCAATTCTCGGTTAGGCTCGACCTATCATCCAGACAGTTCGATATGGACGTGCCTATGAAATTCCAGCGCCCTGCCGTGCTTCTTGCTTTTCTCCTGACATTCCTTACTCCTTGTTTCGCCCACCACATGGCGGTGGTGGTCAACAAGGAGAACAATGTCGGCACCCTCAGCGCCACGCACCTCTCCCGGATTTTCCGCTCCGAGATCAAGAAGTGGCCGGATGGCAAGACTGTCGTCCTCGTCCTGCACAAGGACTCCGCCGGTGAAACCGAAACGCTGGAGCGCTTGAACAAGATGAGTGATAGCGAATGGAAGGCCCTGATCGCCGCTCACAAAGATTCCATCGTGATGGCGGACTCCGACGCCGACGTGCTCAAGATTGTCCAATCCACGCCCGGCGCCGTCGGCCTGGTGGACGTTCGCTCCGTCGACAACACCATCAGCGTCATCCGCGTCGACGGCAAACTGCCCATGGAATCAGGCTATTTGCCCCATTAGCGTCGATCTGCATCCCTGTGTATCCCAAAAACCGGCGTTAAGCGCATAGACAAAGCCCCTCACACCCGTTTGTGATGCCGGTCACGGCAGCCGTGACCGCCTCCATCGACAATGTCTCAACAGAGCAGCTCCAAGGAGCAAGCGATGCAGACCTATAGGCTGGTCCATCTTATCCAGTATCATTCCGACAACCTGGCCGCAAGCCTCCTCGGCCAAGTGCAAATGTCCGAGCGTGCCGGATCCTACCGCAACGTATCTCCAGAAGAGTTGAAGGAACGAGTGTTCGAGATCTACCACCATCTGGGTGCGTGGTTGCTGGACAAGAGCGAAACCGATATCGAGGGCCGGTATATGGCAATTGGCGCCCGTCGCGCCGAGCAAGGCGTCCCTCTGAGCGAACTCGTCTGGGTCATAGTTCTGACCAAACACACACTCTCGAAATTTGTCGAAGACGTGTCGGTTCCGGGCCGTGCTGCGGACACATCCGAGAAGCAGGAATTGTTGCAGCGCGTAGAGCATTTTTTTGACCTGGCCATACATGCTGCCGTGGTCGGCTACGAATGCGCCAGCCCAAAGCGCGTGCCTTTCGCAAAGCCAATAACCAGGATCGGGAATAAGGCGCGAAAAGCCAGCTAGCAAGCGGGTGCGGTCCGCCCCGTCAACAGCGCCACTAACTTCATGCGCGGGGATGGCAAACTGCCGATGCAATTAGTCTATGTGCCGTGCAGTTGCGGCAAGAGGCTCTCTTCCCACTGCTCCGCACCTGGAGGAACGGAGCCCTTGAGCAAGCCAACGAAAGCGTCTAGCGTTTTGCGAGCGTCGCCAATTAAGTAATAAAACGCTTCCCAGTTATCGCTGTCCTCGCCGTCGTGATTCGGAATCACATATTGAAACTGCCACGCCCCTTGCAGTTCGCGGTAGGCACTCGAGGCGCGAGTCTCCACGTTTTCCAGGTCCTTGGCCGACAGGTCGCCTTTCTGACGTTGTGTCCGCCGCAAGAGCTTGCGCCGCATGACATCGGTAAGAAATTCATGAAGTGACAGGTTGCGCTCCGGCGCCTTCAGGTAAGCGATCTCGTCCCGCGAAAGCGGCGAAAGAAAAATACTGAGTCGGTTCACCCCCACCAGACGTGGGTGTGTCTGCAGTGCCCGACCCACATAGGGATTTCCCTCGAAGAAGACATCGCCTCGTCGAAGTAAAGACTCGAGTTCCTCCATATCCAATGCTTGCAGGTCATCACGCGCCTCCACTACGGCGTATCGATGCTCCGCCCGCAACGCTTCAACCTGGTCCCGCGTGCGAAAGTGATAGTCCACGCCATCAAGTTCGCCGGGACGTGGAGCGCGGCTGTTAACCAGCACGAGCTTGTGAAGCTTGGAGTTCAGGTCAGGATAGAACTTGCCAAGAGACTTGTAGAGCGGACTCTTCCCGACACAAGAAGGCCCGCTGAGAATTACAAGACGTCCGCTCTTGTCAGGGCTCATGATGGATTGCCTCGCAGTAGGAAGGCGTGCATCGCGGAACTGTCAGCGATCAGAGACACCGATCCGCAGCAAATGAAAATATCTTCGCGCCTTCTTCACATCCCTTGCAATCTGCTCGCGCAACGCCTCCACGGACGGAAACTTGATCTCGTCCCGCAGCCGGTCAAGAAAACAGATTTCAACTTCGCTCTCCGGCGTCAGTTCGATGGGATGAAAGTTCACCAGGTGTGTCTCGATAGCAAACGAATCCGCCCCAAACGTCGGACGATTGCCCACATTCGTCACGGAATCAAAGCGGTCCGTGCCCACGCGCGTGCACGTGATATAGACGCCATCCTTCGGCACAAGCTCTTCGTAGCGGGCCAGGTTGATGGTCGGTACCGTGTACTTCGAGCCATAGCCCCGCCCGCGCCCCGGAGTGCTCAGTATGCAAAACGGACGCGCCAGGAGATGCCGCGCCCGGCTCACCCGTCCCTCGCCAATCAGTTTTCGGATATGACTGCTGGAAACCGGCTCACCGCGCAGCTTCTGCTCAGGATAGACCTTCACTTCGAAGCCCATCTCCTGACCCAACTGCGCCAGCATATTCGTGTCACCCGCAGCCTTGTGCCCGAAGTGGAAGTTGTAGCCTTCGTGTACCTCGCGTGCATGAAGCTTCTTCTTAAGAATGCGCTCGGCAAACTGCCGCGGCGTCATCAACGAAAGATCGCGCCCAAAGGGCAGCATCAACAGCGCGTCAATACCCGTGGCTTCGAGCAAACGCAGTTTCTCGGGTACGGGAGTAAGCAACTTCAATCCGGAGTCCGGCCGCAGTATGCGCGCCGGGTGCGGCTCAAACGTTACCGCCACGGCCTTTGCGCCGGTCTGCCGTGCCCGCCGCACAATCTCCCCTAGCACGAGCGCGTGCGCCCGGTGTACGCCGTCAAAATTACCCACGCTCACCAGCGCCGGTCCAAACTCCGCCTGAACATCGTCGAGTTTGTGATAAACCTGCATGATCAATCGCTAAGAAGAAACACTTAACCGCAGAGGCCGCAGAGTACGCCGAGAAATAAGCAATTCCTAAATCTTTGATTCTTGAATTCTCCGCGCTCTCCGCGTCCTCGGCGGTGATAGCTTTAGATCTCAAACTCCAGCTTCATCCCGTCATACGACAAACGCACATGCGAAGGCAACGTGGCATTGGTCGCCTCATGCCCCAGATCGTGGCAGATGTGCGTGAAGAACGCCCGCTTGGCTTTTACCCGCTCCACAATGCGCAGCGAATTCTCCACCGTCGAATGCGTGGGATGCGGCTTGTGCCGCAGCGCGTCCAGAAAAAGGATGTCCAACCCCTCCAACTGATGGAACGACGCCTCGGGAATTTCGCTGTGGTCCGTAAGATAGGCCGCGCTTCCAAAGCGGAAGCCGTAGATCTCCGTCTCGCCATGAATCAGCCGCACCGGTTCGAAGCGCGCCCCGAAAAGCTCCACTGCACCATCAATCGGACGCAACTCCAGTAGCGGCAGCCCACCGTATTTGTAGTCCGAGTCAAAGATGTAGCTGAACATCTTCCTTAGGAAAGCCGCCGCATCCGGACGCGCGTAGAGCGGCAACCTCCCCGGCTTGTGGCGGTAACTCAGCGGTCGCAGATCGTCGATACCCAGGATGTGGTCGGCGTGGGCGTGTGTGTAGAAAACGGCGTCCACGCGCGCGATGCCCTCGCGAATCGCCTGCGCGTAAAAATCAGGCGTCGTATCGATGAGCACAACCTTACCCGCATATTCGAGCATGATCGAAGGCCGAGTGCGCCGGTCGTGCGGATCGATCGAGTGGCAAACCGCGCAGTCGCAGCCCAGTGTTGGCACGCCCATCGACGTACCGCTGCCCAGCACAGTAAGCGTCGCCTTCATGCGCGAGCCTCTATGGTCATCGTCCGCCGGTTCCCGTGGCGGCTCCGGGCTGCGGCGGTCGCGACAGCGCATTGGTCACTTCCACGTAGGCCATGCGCACCTCGTAGAGGCTGTTCTGCAGAAAGTTTTCTTCCGTGGAAGTCAGGTTGCCCTTGGTTTTTTCCGCCAGCAGCGCCAGCGTATCGATGGTCTGGCGCGCTCCAATGATGTCCATGTGCGGCTGCTCGCCCTGCTGGTGCATCAATCCCAATTGCATCATTGCCGTCATGTA
>CZKH01000064.1_pt1 | contig 13267 bp, 11 predicted proteins | sample 682611 | NCBI WGS metagenome assembly CZKH01 (sample SAMEA3539301, study PRJEB10725) | soil metagenome | biome: tundra; feature: field; material: soil | place: USA | collected 2010-05 | depth 0.15 m | reverse complement strand
GGCTTGTTTGGCTCGGGTGCGTCGCTCGATTACAAAGCCGCCGGATTGATCTTCAAAAGCATCCTCGCGGGCACCACTGGTGCCGGAGCTGGGCAATGGGCCGTTTGGGGGCTGTTCTCGCAGAACGCCGCCAACAACCCATTGTTCGTGAGCAGTGGCGGCGCGGCTGTAGAGGCGCAATTCCTCGCGCTGGCAGTAGGCGCTCCCAACAGCTCTTTCAACGGCTTGATCCTCTACACTCCCATCGCCGGCACGCAGGGCAACAATAGTTTGCCGCAGGAGTTTATCGGCTACAGCGCAGTCCCTGAGCCGGGCAGCCTTATGCTGATGGGGACTGGTTTGATCGGGCTAGCTGGCACGCTGCGACGAAAATTTCTGAAAGCGTAGTTCGGCTTAACGCTACTTAACGACGGCGTCGCTTCACCCTTCGCGACGCTGAACCCTACACCGCGCTGCCAACGGCAGCGCGGATTTTTCTTGCCCGTCATTTGTTGATCGCTGTTCCTAGGCAAAGCGCAAGGTGTTACTTCTTGACAGGTGCCGATGGGGGATACACGGGAGGAGGCAGGGCGGTTGCGCTCTCCAGCCAGGCGGTATACCAGAGATCCAAAAGCATCTGCGACCCTGCGGCGAGGCGATGGGTCGTGAACTCGAATGCCTCCGGAGAACCTTTCTCGCGAAAGCCGCCCGCCTTTTCGATCGCATAAACTTTTTCCACCAGCCCGTTGGACTGCCTCAGGTAGGCGACGTAGCGCGCGAAGGGATCATCCAGCTTCTCTGGAGCGTGCACGAAGCCAGCGAAATCCTTCCCTGCAATGTTCGCCGCGACATAGGCAGTTTCGAACTGAGCGTGGATGTCATGCTGCGTCGTATAGCCGTTCGGGTTCGGTCCCACCCAGCCGTTGTACTGGATGGTCGTGTGCAGAGGCTGGGCTGCATCGGCGACATAGTGACCCAGCCAGCCCGCATAAAAAATGATTGCATGCTCGACTGACGCCGTCGGCTGATGATCGGACTTCAGTTTGCGATACTCCCGGAATGCAGCTTTTAACCGTCCGTAAACCTCCATGGTGATGTAAGGCTGTAAGCCAACATGCTCGGGAAGGTAGTCGTCAGGGTGGTCGGTAGTCGCGGCGCGCTTCTCGTAAAGCTTCCGATAAAACTCATAGCGCCCGCGAGGCAGCGGATCGAGCCAATCGACTCGCTCCAGATCGATGAAGTGATCCGGTTCCTGCGCGTTCTTGAGCGCGAACTCCGTGGGACTGCGCCAGCGGTCGGGCTCCGGCCCAAGGTAAGCAATCTCCGTGACAGCGCGACGGAAAAATCGCGGCATGGTCGCCGGAATTTTCTCCGCCGCAACCCGGTTCACGTAGGTGTGTCCTTCGTTGCCCCATCCCTGGGCGGCATCGGATTGCAAAAGAATGAGGGCGACCAGCATCCAGCCGATCAGCCCTCTTCTGAGCTTATCCATTCTCATTTCAACCAAGTCAAATCGTCCCTCATTGTCTAAGCGTGCCTTCCTCAGAACACAAGATGCATTGCCAACTGGAGAAAGCGATTGCTTCCGACGGTCTGCGCGATCACGCCAAAGTTCTGCGAATTAGGGTTCGAAGGTGTCAATATCTGGTTCATAACGGGAAAGCAAGGGGAGGGATTGAAGCATCCATTCAGCGCAAAGTTGCCGTTTGGGGCATCGAAATCCGGATGGTTGAAGATGTTGAAGGCGTCAGCTTGGAATTTCAGCGCGATGCGTTCCCCAATCTTGAAATTCTTGAAGACCGAGACATCGAAGCGCGTCTGGAAGGGAGCGCGGAAGAGGTTGCGGCCGTTGTTCCCGTAGTTGGTTTCCAGAGTGTCGCAAACCGTCGCCCCGCCGAGGGTCGGGCCGCACGGCGGAACTCCACTTTGGCCGGGTTGAAGGAACGGGATGGAGAAGTCATTTGGGTTGACATAGGGAACCCTGACCGTGCCTGGGTTATATCCCCCAGAGGTGAAGAAACTATCTGTGCCGCCCTGGGTAGCTTGTTTTGGCGAAATTCCGGGAGCCAGCGGGAGAATCGGGTTGGTGATGAAGTCGTCAGCGCTGAAGAAAATACTGCCGGCCGTTCCCGAGAAGTCAATGACGCTGAAGGGCTCGCCGCTCTGGGCCACGGTGACGCCCTGAATACCCCAACCATTCGCCACTTTGTCTACGAAATGGGATGAATAGGTTCGAGTCGGAACCTGATACACGTAACTGATGGTCAAGACGTGCGTGCGATCGAAATCGGAGGAGGCGTAAGCAGTTCTTGGCACAAGGGGATTATTTCCATTAAAGAAGAGACCCGCACCTAGCCCGCTGCCTTCATCGAGAGAATGCGAGTAGGTGTAGGACGCATTTACCTGCAGGCCATGAGACATCTTCTTGGTCGCCTGGAACTGCAAGGCGTTGTAGGTTGAGATGCCCTCGGCTCTCCAGAAATCCGCATTGGGATTGAAACCGATATAGGGTGTGCGCAGAGCCGTGTTTCCATCGGAGAACGGGAACGCCCCGATCGTGGTTTGAACCTGCTCTGTGAGGAGCGGGCACGAAAAATTATTCCCGCTGCAGGCAGGCGACGTACTATCGGCGGCCTGGAAGCCGTAGCTGTAAGTCTGCCCGTTGATTGGATTCGTCGGGGTTGCGACGCCGGGCTGGTTAAAGGGTATCGGTATCGGCTGGTGCACACCGTGATTGCCGATATAGGCCAGGGTCAGCACCACGTTGTTTTTGGGTTGCCACTGCAGGTCAAGGCTCCAGTTTTCCGAATAAGGCAGCTTGTTCGCGGGATCGTAGGCACCGAACAGGAAGTCGGAATTGGCGAAGCCGGTCGGCGCGCAGGTGGGAGTCACCGGCTCGGGGCAACCGCTCAATTGAGACTGATTGTAGACAAGGTTGGCTACGCCCGTCAGATTGCTTGGCGGGGGCGTAAGCGCAGTCGTGCCAAACGGGCCGAGGGTAAGGCAGTTCGTACTGGCGCACGTGGCCACGACCGGCACGGTGAAGGGCTGCTGAGTCGTCACGCTAAAGGGACCGCTGATGCCCAGGCCGGCGCTGGCCGAAAGCTCGGTAAAGTATTCGCCGCGGTCGGCGTAAATTCCGAAGCCGCCGCGGACCACAACGTTCTTCAGGGATTTCGGGCTCCAGGCAATTCCGATGCGCGGGGCGAACATCCATTGGCGGCCTGTCAGGGTAGAGTCGCTAACGCCTTTGAATCCAAACGCCTTGTTGTTTCCGGCGACCACGAGGCCAATTCCCGGCTCGCCATTAGCGAGGGTTGCGAAGGTATCGCAATTAGCAGGCTGTGTGGGAGTAGTGCAAGGCCCGGTCCACTTGTAATCTGACGGATAGAAGTTGGTCAGCAGCCCATTGATTTCATTGAGCGGGCCGTCCCAGTCCCAACGCAGACCCAGGTTTACCGTGAGATTCGACTGAAGCTTAATGTTGTCCTGGGCGAAAAGGCCGGCGGATTTCGAGCGGAAGTGGCGGTTAGTTTCGCCGTTGAGGAGCAGGCCGCTGCTGTGATCCGAGCCTATTGTCCCGGAAAGGAAATCGGCGAAAGCATTAAAGTTCAGGCTGGCAACTTCATTCTCGCGGTTCTCAACATTGAGTTGCACGTAATCAAAGATGCCTCCGAAAGACCACGAATGACGGCCGTGGACCCAGTGAAGGGTCGACGAGCCTTCATGCTCATTTTGAAAAATTCCCGCGTTGGCGAAGTTGGTGGAGGGCCCAATCCTCATCGCGTTACCGTGAGTCGGAGGCACGAACTGGTCGTTGCCCAACGGCGCCCCAGCGTCCGCGTTTGCGATGGTGATGCCGGGAAAGAACGGACTGCCGAGAAGGTTGAGGCCCACATCGCCGGGCGTCAGGGACTGGCTGGTCGTGGCATTGGCCACCTCGCGAATAAAGCCGTAGCGGTTCTCCCAGGTCGCATTTGGGGTGAGAACGGTGGTGTTATCGAGGGAAAAGAGCTGGCTTCCGGCATGCAAGGTTTGCGGGAAGCCGGGCACCGCGCTAACCGCGAAAGGAATGTTGGTAGGATCGTTTTGAAAGTAGTACTTGCCGGCAAGACGGTCCTTCGGACTGAAGTTGTAATCGATGTTGCCATTGATCTGCGTGGCATTGAATTGGCTCGGCGGGCCTTTGACGAAGGAATTGAAAGGCTGCGTGCCGCTTTCGTTAGTAGAGGCATTTGACGAAGGGATAATGAACTGGCCGCTGGGTGTCTTGGCGTTCAGGATGGCTAGCGCCACCGGATCTATTGCAGTGATGCATGCCGGATGGTGCGGCGCACCGCACTGGTCATTGGCATTCGCAAGGCTCATAAGGGCCACTTGATCATTCCGATTTGTGTCGGTCAAACCCTGCAGTGTTGGGACCCCGCTGAATGCGCCACTGAGAGCATCGCTGATTCGCTGTCCCTGATAAGAAACAAAGAAGAACATCTTGTCCTTCTTGATGGGCCCTCCCAACGTCCCGCCAAACACGTTGCGATGGAGCGGAGGAGCGCCGCTGAAGAACGGATTGGGTGCCAGAAAGGTGGGTTGCGCGTCGAAAGCATTGTTCTGGAAGTATTCGTAAACCTGACCGTGAAGGAGGTTTGTCCCGGACTTCGTCGTGGTTTCGATATGAGCGCCGCTGGCCGAGCCCATCGAGGCGTCGTACATCGAGGTGCTGACATGAACCTCCTCAATGGTTTCTACCGGGGGTGTGGGCAACGCCTGGCCGATCGCGTCGAACACTGAGCTGTTGGTTTGAACCTGGCCGCCGGCTCCGAAAATTTCTCCGGTGTTCAGAGTGAACCGGCTGTCGGAAATGTTGCTGGTTGAGTTTCCGTTAAACAAATTGTTCGCGTTCACGCCGTTGAAAGTGAACAAATTGCTGGTGTCGCGCTGTCCGTTGGCAACAATTCCCTGATTGCCCAGCCCTTGGTTCGAGCCCGAACCTGACAGAAAATCCGCGCTAACGCCGGGGGCTTGGATGGCTAGTTGTGTGAAGCTGCCGGTGCCCAGCGGGACCGACTCTATCTGGTTTGCGCCCATCGTATAACCATTGGTCGTGTCGGTCTCATTTAGCAATGGCGTCGCATCAACCGTCACCGTCGACGACACTGCGCCAGGCTTGAGCTTCGCGTTCACCGTCGCCGTGCGATTGCCTTGCACGATGATCTGAGGGTAGGCATCCTTTTGAAATCCTTCCTTGCTGAACGTGACTTCGTAGTTCCCGATCGGCAGGTCGGAGATGCTGAAGGAGCCATCCGACTTGCTGGTGGCCGATACTTCCAGATTGGTGGCCAGAGCGCGCGCTTTGATATTTACGTTCGTGACCACGGCGCCACTGCTGTCAGTCACCGTGCCGTTAATGGCGCCCAGGGTTTGCTGGGCGAGCGCGAAGTGCGATGAAAGCGTGAGAGTTAGGACTGCGATGAGCAGCGCGCGACAGGAAAACGTCGTAACGGATAGGGCGGACAACCGACGACGGGAGATCACAGGAGGACCCTCCTTTAGAACGCCCCGCCGTTATAGCAAACGTTATGGTTCCGGTTCAAGACCAGGAACGTTAAAAAACGGTGAAAACCCGGCTAATATTTTTTAGATTCGCGCCATTCGAGATTTCGCTACCCGATATTTTCACCGCCGCGCCCGTTTTTTCCATCTGGAGGAAAACCAGTTGCAGAAAGCAGAGCCGGTGTCTTACGCTTTTGCACAGGCTTTAGAGGATTTTCGTCAGCGCTAACTCGGCCCGAATCTTGCCCACGATCTCCTCCGGAGAGCCGTCGGCCTCGATCACAATGGCATGCTCCGGTTCTTGCAGTGCCGCCAGTTGACTGGCGAGCATCTGTTCGGTCAGATAGTGCCCGTGGCGCGTGCGCAACCGCTGCTGCAGCAGCATCGGCGTGGCTTTCAGATAGACGAAATGTACTTCCGGACCTACCCGCAAGCGGTCTCGATACGCCCGCTTCAACGCCGAACAAGCCAGGACCGTATTCTTTCCTGCCGCAAGCCAGCCGGAGATCAGCGCCCGTAGCGTCTCCAGCCAAGGGGCGCGGTCCGCATCGGTCAGCGGAAAGTTGTTCCGCATCTTTTCCACATTCGTTGCGGAATGGTAATCGTCCGCATCTTCGAAGTCCCAGCCGAGTTCTGCCGCCAACAATTGTCCGACCGTCGTCTTCCCTGCCCCCGCCACTCCCATCAGCACAATGACCAAGATTTCCTCCCTCGCCGTAGACTGCCGATTCCTGCTTTTGATATTTCGGCGCGCACAGGCAATGTGCCAAGTCGCCGCCGACGATCAGGTTAGACGATAAATGAAGAAGGGATACGACAGAATCGCGAACCAAGGCGGGAGTCGTGGAGGATGTAGCAAATAAGTGCCTGAAAAGATGGTGGAGCTAGTCGGGATCGAACCGACGGCCTCGTCGTTGCGAACGACGCGCTCTCCCAGCTGAGCTATAGCCCCGTACCGGATGGAATACTAGTTTACCGACCCATTTTACCAGCGTTCCAGCATCCACACCAACGGTGCTTGACGAACGCCCCCATCCCGCGTCTAACCTAGCAGACAATACTGTGGGAGTTTCGGTAAATGTTTGCGCAATTGAATTCGGGGAAATCAAAAGGCCAGCGCAACGTGCTGGCCAGTTCATTCGCGTTGCACGGCCTGCTGTTCGCCTGGCTTCTGCGTACCCCGGAGCCGCAACTGTTGAATCCAGCCTCCGTCGCGCGCGGACACTATGGCAAGCTACTTACGCGAGTTTACTTTCCTACCCCGTCGCCCGACGATAGCACCACCAGTTCACCCAACCGCGCCAGTGAAGTTTATCGCCATCAACGGCTGGGGCACGAGAAACTGATTCTGAAACAGAATGCGGCGCTGGCGAAGATACCGCTGCCGCCAGTTCCGCTCGCGCCATCTTCCGCGGAGGACAAATCGAAGACGGCGACGCTTTCAAACGTGGGTCATGGCGCACCTGCGGGACTTTCCTATGGAAGTCTGCCCGGTGGCCCCATTTTCGGGGATGAGATTCGCCCCGCTCTGCCCATCGCGACTGCCGATCCGGTTGTCTACCCGTGGGAAAGGCCAGACTCGGAGGGCAAAGTCGTCATCGAAATCACGATCGACGAAAGAGGAGAAATCGTCCGCAAGACGGTGCTGCAGAGCCTAGGACCCATGATCGACAAAAAGTGCCTTGCGGCGCTGGAGAGCTGGCACTTTCACCCGGCTACTCACAACGGAGCTCCCATTGCTTCGAAGCAAGATGCCATTTTCCCATTCAAAGCGCGTGGATAGGCCAACTCCTGATCGCCCGCACCTGCTTGCGCACCCGCTATAATCGGAGAGTGAACGCCAACCCAGTCCAACAACTCGCATCTGCGGATTTTCCCACTCGCTGGGGCAAGTTCCGCATCCATGGCTTTCGCGCCGAATTCGGTTCCGACGGAAACCGGCGTGTCGAAGAAGCCGTCGCTTTGGTGATGGGAGACATTAAATCTGCTCCGCCCCTGGTGCGCGTTCATTCGCAATGTCTCACGGGCGACGTTTTTCATTCTTTACGCTGTGACTGCCGCCAGCAGCTCGAGATGGCGCTCGCCATGATTCGCGATCTGCGTGCGGGGATCCTTATTTACGAACAGCAGGAAGGCCGTGGCATAGGGCTGATGGCCAAATTACAGGCTTACGAGTTGCAGGATGCGGGTCTCGACACGGTCGAAGCCAACGAGCGGCTGGGCTTCAAGGCCGACCATCGCGACTTTGCGTTGCCCGGCCAGATGCTCAAAGCACTCGGGGTAAACCGAGTGCGCCTGCTCTCGAACAATCCCGAGAAGGTCGAAGCCCTGGAGCGCGCCGGCATCGAGGTTGTCGAGCGGGTGCCGTGCGAGGTAGCAGCCAGTCCCCAAGCTGAAGAATACCTTAAGACCAAGAAGGAAAAGCTCGGCCATCTTTTCTCCTCGCGATAAACTTCTTCGCGATCAATCACCGCCGCCCACCGATCCATACCTACATTGGATAATGCAATTCGCCGGTTATTCACGCAAAACTTTTGCCTACATCTGGTGCCGCGTGCTTAAATCCTCCACGGCACTCCTCCTTACATGTCCACGTCTCCGGTTATACGGCGATCTCGCGGCGTTCTGTGCATAGTCATTGTCTGCGCCGCGTGCATGGTCTATTACCATCTCGCGCTGTTCGTGCCCCGGGCGAAGGAAGTGCGCGCCGCCCAGGGATTCGGTAACGGATATTCATTCGGCGCTGATTTTTATCCCATCTGGTTCACCGCGCGTGAAGGGCTGGCTTATCATCGCGATCCCTACAGTCCTGAGATGACGCGACAAATCCAGATTGGCCTTTTTGGAAGGCCGCTCGATGCGAGTAACCCTGCCGCCCCTTTAAACTACCGAGCCTTCGCTTATCCGGCCTTTGCGGATATTCTTTTCTGGCCGTTTGCGCTCCTGCCTTTTTCCGTTGTCCGTATTGTTCTGGCGCTGATTCTGCCCGTGGTAACAGCGCTTAGCATTTTGCTCTGGCTGCGGATTCTGCGCTTGCGGGCTGGCCCCGCGATACTCACTGCGCTCATCCTTCTCACTCTATCGAGTTATGCCGTACTCGAAGGTCTGTTCGCGGAACAAATGGGGCTGCTCGCAGGATTCCTTCTCGCGGCATCGCTCGCCGCACTGGTCAGGGAACGACTCTTTCTCTCGGGAAGTCTCTTGGCGCTAACTCTTATCAAGCCGCAAATGATCTTATTGATCACCGCATATCTTCTGTTCTGGAGTCTTGCTCGATGGCGCGCCCGCTGGCGATTCGTTGCCGGATTCCTCTTTGTATCGGGGTTGCTGCTCGCCTCTTCTTTGTTGGTGTGGCCGCGCTGGATTCCGGAGTGGCTGGGGGTGATGTTCGGCTACCGGCAATACTCCACGCCGCCGCTGGTGTGGTATTTGCTCGGGAATCAGGCCGGTTCGCGCCTCGGTCCAATTCTGATCGCCACACTGCTGGCGAGTGCGCTCGCTCTTGCATGGCGCATGCGCCATGCATCTGCCACCTCGGCCGAGTTCGTATTGACTCTCAGCCTACTGCTCGCCATCACTGCCATCACTCTACTGCCGGGACACGCGGTATACGACCATGTCGTGCTTTTGCCCGGAGTGATCTTGATCGCCTTATCCTGGCGAGACTTCGTAGTAAGCCCACCCTTTCGCGTCATTCTGGGCGTAACTGCATTGGCCGTGTTTTGGCAATGGATAAGCGCTCCGGTTGTAATCGCAACCAGGCCGATGCTTTCGCAGGATTTATTTATTTCGACTATGCTCACGCTCCCCATCCGAGCCGCCGCTTCAATTCCTTTCGGAGTGGGTGCGCTTCTCAGTCTGATGATGTGGCAAGGACCGCATAAGAAAACTCGCGATGAAAATGGAAAAAAGTGATGGCCGACCCGGAACGGGTCACCGTTTGAGAATCTTTTCCAAAGCTGCGCGATTTTTCGCTGGCAGATCGCGCAGCGCAGCCCGCGCCAGCGCCAGGTAGACTTCCCGGGCTTCCGGAACCGCGCGCAACGCGCTCAGATGCTTTCTTACCGTCTCCACGTCTCCGCGCACAATCGGGCCGCTGAAAGACTGGGACGCGCCTAGAGCCGCGTAGTTCGCAAGCGTCTGCCTTAGGATGGGCAGCATTCGCTGTTTTGCTGCGCTTCGCCGAACCCCGGCGACGCCCGCCACACTCTCGCTTGCCACCAGCAGCGCGGTCAACAGCGGAGAAACAAACATCCCCCAGGTGTGGTAGGCCTCCTTGTTCCGCTTGCGAATGGAGAACGGCTGCCCACGCAACTCCATGACAATCGCGCGTGCGGCACGCACCGCTCTCTGATCTCCTTCGATGGCGAATGGAACTCCCACGAGCGGCGGTCGCGAGCCACGAACGAACGTCATCAGCGGATGAACCGAAGCGACCGCAGCCCCTCGTCGCCGCAACTCCGCGAGTTCGTCGCTGGTGAGAGCACCGCTGGAATGCAGCGCCACCTTGCCGCTCCAATCCGTTGCTTCTTTTATTGCGCTTGCTGCGTCTGCAATCGCTCCATCGGGGACACAAAACCACACCACTTCGGCGCGAATCTGCGCCCGCGCTGTTGCTACCGGAGACGCACCCACCTCACTCGCCAGTCGCCGCGCCTGCTGCCAAGATGCTGCGCGCGCGCGGGAGACAATCTGGTCGATCCTGTATCCCGCTCCGTGCAAGGCTACGGCGAACGCACTGGCCAGATTTCCCGCGCCGACGATTGCAATTCGCGGCTTCATCGCCCGCCTTGCAAGAAAGCTTTCCGACATGCCGGGCAGGATAGCAGAATCGGTCTCTGAATTCCGAAGTTATCATCCCGGCTTGCTGCGGGAACGTGCGAACCGTTCGACGGAGGCGGTGCTTTATATTGTTGTGATGTCAATCTCTTCAAGTTCCAAGCCGGTGCAGTCCCGCAAGAATCCACAAGCCAAAGCGCGCGTTATTTCCTCGCGCACCGTTTATCGAGGCCCGGTTTTTTGGGTAACCACCGACGACGTGCAGGAACCCGGAGGCGTGCGCGCCCGTCGCGACATCATTCATCACACCGGCTCGGTGGTAATTCTAGCCGTCGATGAGTCGCGTTCGACACCGCGTGTCCTTCTGGAGCGGCAATATCGACATGCCGCGAATGGTTATTTGTGGGAACTCCCCGCTGGGCGCATCGATAGCGGCGAACTGCCATTGCCCGCCGCCAAGCGCGAACTCCTTGAAGAAACTGGATACAGCGGCACTCATTGGCGGCGCATCTTTACCTTTTATGCCAGCCCCGGCTTCGTCGCCGAAACCATGTCAGTATATTTGGCCACGGGCCTCCGCGCCGGCAAAGCGCAGCCCGAGGCGGACGAAGTAATTCAGCAGCGGATGGTTCCGCTGTCGACAGCGGTTCGTATGGTTCTGAGCGGCACGATCCGCGACGCAAAAACCATCTCCTCAGTGCTGTGGCTCGATCATCAGGTCGCGAACAATCATCCACTTCATTCTTCACAACCGACTATTCGGGCACGGCGTCCGAAAAAAAAGGTCGCCAAGAATCGCCCCGCTTGACTCACACTTCAGAGTGATTAATGATGTAGGCAGATTACACATAGAAGTTGCCGTCCCTACATATTTTGCTTTAATTACTCCATCCTAATCATTCCAGAACGCATCCTAATTTCGGGTCTCGTCTGTGGGCCCCCGCGATTAGACGTGCGGGAACAAGGGGGTAAGGCGAAAGGTGAAAGGCACGGTAAAGTGGTTCAATAACGCCAAAGGCTACGGGTTCATCGGACGCGCGGATGGTCCCGACATTTTTGTTCATTACAGCGCCATCACATCGGAGGGTTACAAGAGCCTTCAGGAAGGTGATGAGGTGGAGTTCGAAATCACCGAGGGACAGAAAGGGCCGCAGGCGGCCAATGTAAGGAAGAGCCCCTAGAGGTATTGCCAGGACCATCCTTGAACGCGGCGGCGCTGCGAGGATCAAGTCGGCGGACGATTTTGTCCGAAAACGCGTCCCCTCTCCCTATGAAGCGCTAGCGCTACAGTTCATTCTTGTTTAATCTTTAACCCGTGGACAATAAATCCATCGCCACGGTCCTCTACGAAACTGCCGACCTGCTCGAGATCGACGCGGCAGATTCCTTTCGCATCCGCTCGTACCGCAATGCCGCCCAAGCAATTGAAAATCACACCGAGCAGATCAAGGACATGATCGGCGAACCCAAGAAGGTGCTGGCCATTCCCGGCATCGGCAAAGGAATGCTGGTCAACCTTCAGGAACTATTCAAAGACGGCCAACTCAGCGTGCAAACCGATCTGCTCAAGAAATATCACCCTTCCATGCTTCAGTTGCTAAAAATCCAGGGCTTGGGACCAAAGACGATTGCGCTGATCTGGAGCGCCTACCAGGTCAGTGACGTCGATGGCGTGGAAAAACTCGCCCGCGAAGGCAAGATCCGCGAATTGCCGCGCATGGGCGAAAAACACGAACAAAAACTGCTGAAAGCGATCGAAGACTATCGCCGCATTTCGGGCCGGTTTCTCATCGACACCGCCGAGTCCGAAGCGACAAAACTCACTGAGTATCTCGCGAAGTTTTCTGGCTTCGACAAAATTACTCCCGCGGGTTCTCTACGCCGTGGCCGCGAGACGGTGGGCGATCTCGACATTCTGGTCACAGGCGCAGCCTGCTGCAGCGCAGAGGAGCGCGAGAAGGCGGTAAAATATATCGCGCAATATCCGCCACTGATGAGCATCATCGCGCAAGGCGATAACAAGATCAGCTTCCGGTTGCGCAGCGACTTGCAGGTGGACGTTCGCCTGCTTCCGCCCGAGTCGTTCGGAGCGGCGATGCAGTATTTCACTGGATCGAAAGCCCACAACGTTGCCCTGCGTCAGCGCGCACTTAAGATGGGTTACACACTCAACGAATATAGTCTCGCCGATCTTAAGACCGAAAATCCGGTCGCCGGCAAGACGGAGGAAGAAATCTATGCGAAGCTCAATCTCGATTACATTGCTCCCGAGCTGCGCGAAAACCTGGGCGAGATCGACGCCGCCGAAAAGCACACGTTGCCCGCGCTAATCACGTTGGATGACCTTCAGGGCGACGTGCACATGCACACCATCGAAACCGACGGGCGCAACACCATCGAAGAAATGGCCGAAGCGGCCAAGGCGCGCGGCTACAAATACATGGCCATCACCGACCATTCCAAGAACCTGGCCTTCGCCAACGGCTTGGATGACGCGCGCGCCATGGCACACATTCAGAAGATTCGCCAGGCAAATGCGAGAATGGACGGCATCACCATCTTCGCCGGAATCGAAGTGGATATCCTCGCCGATGGCGATCTCGATCTTTCCGACGACGTGCTGGCCCAGATGGATGTGGTCATCGCCAGCGTGCATTCTGTTTTCAATCAGGAGCCGGCAAAGATGACCGAACGGCTGCTTAAGGCCGTCGCGAATCCTAACACCTCAATCATTGGGCATCCCACCGGCCGCCTGCAACTTCGCCGCGACGCATACCAATTCGACATGGACGCAGTCCTCACCGCCGCAGCTAAACACAAAGTCGCCATGGAGTTAAACTCCTATCCGGATCGCCTCGATCTCAACGAGGTGCACTTGCGCCAAGCCAAACAGAGGGGCGTAAAGATCGTGATCAACACCGATTCTCACCACACGTCGCACCTCGATAAAATCCGCTAC
>CZKH01000054.1_pt1 | contig 13739 bp, 14 predicted proteins | sample 682611 | NCBI WGS metagenome assembly CZKH01 (sample SAMEA3539301, study PRJEB10725) | soil metagenome | biome: tundra; feature: field; material: soil | place: USA | collected 2010-05 | depth 0.15 m | reverse complement strand
GTTTGTGGTGGACTTCCAGGTTCGCCATTGTGCCGCACGATTGACACCGCCAGCCGTCACGACGCAGGGTCTGCTGCCGCAGACTCTCGTACGGCACCAGATCCAGCCGCAAGCGAGTGGGTTTTGGGCCAATCGGGCTCACGATGTCTTGTCGTTCAAGCCCTCAAGAAATCTGCACTGCTGCTCTTCCGGCAGAAACCTAAAGAATCTAGTCATCGAGAACAGCAGCATTTCAGGATCTCCGTTGTCCAAGTTCGCCCCGGCCAGGAAATCCGCGCAGATCATTTCCAAACAGTAGCCCCGAGATCGGTCGCTTCCTAACATCAGGGCTGCCGTCTCGATCGCCCGCTCGATGACCGGCATCTGGCTCTGGTACAGTTTGAAGTAGATAATCTCCCACGGTTCGGTTTCGCGCCCCGTCAGTTCCTTTTCAATTTCCTGTTTGAACTGTTCCTTGGGCATTTCCAGGGCGCGGTGCAACCAGGTTGCACAATCGAAGCGCTGCCTGTCTCTTTTGGCTAGCTTGGCCAGCTCCAAACCCTTCGCCCAACCCAGTTCCTTCAACTGCTTTCTCGCTTGGGGCGGCAGGTATTCGTGGATCGACATCAAGTAGTAAGCCTTCCGCCGCGATCCGGAAAACTTCCTCTCTAAGAACTCATCAAAAGATTTCAGTTCATCAAGCCGCCAGTACTGTCCCGCCCGCACCTCACATAGATAGCGTCCCAGCTCCACGAACTTGGTGTCGCGCTCCGTCTCCTTCCGTTGCTCCCACGCCAGAATCTCGTCAATCTTGCCCAGTACGAACAAAGCTCGGCGGCGATTGAACTTCGGTGGCATGGGCGGATTTTCAGTAACTAAGCTCGTCAAGCCAATCAAGACTGTCTGCTCCTGGTCGCCGCACCAAACGGCCTTCAGCTATTCCCGGCCTTCCAAGACAAAGTCCCACATAGGGGCAGCTGCTGCAGGGGTTCTGCGGAAACCGGATGCCACTGTGGGGCAGAAACTCTGCCGATTCAATTCTTCGAATCGTGTCCCCTACCAGGTGACCGAATTCCTCGCGTTGCTCGTCGGTAATCGTGGTTCGGAGGTACTGCACCTCGGCCAGTCGTTTGCGAACGAACACGACCTGGGCGACTTCTGCGATACCCGTGATCCAGGAATAGCAAACGAGTTGGGGATCCAGAGAGAGCAGCCCTTCAGGCTCTTCAGGGTATCGGCGGGAAGACGTCTTCCACTCGATTAGGCAGCGCGTCCCGTCGAGTTTGCCGATGGCATCGATGTAGGCGACAAAGTCGTTGTTTCCGGCAACGGGCCGGGTGAACTTGATTTGCAGGTTGCGGCGAGGCTGAAGGATCTGGACCCGATCGTCCTGGCAGAACCGGTCGAGCAGCATGATTCCTTGCCGCAGCATTTGGTCCCAGGAGTCTCCGCTGGAGAACTGCAAGCCCTGGTTCTGACAGGCGGACCATTCGGAGAACAGAACCTCTCCGGGGTCGTCGCGGCGAAACAAGGCACCCAGGGCTTGTTCGAAGGCACGGCCAAACAGCATCGCGGCCCGGGTGTCCTTTTCCTTCCAGCCATCGAGGTAGCGATGTCGATACCGCCGTGGGCAGGTAAGGTATTGGCTGATCTGGGTGTAGCTGTAGGTCATTCAGGCCACCTGCGGGTTGTCGATGTTGGCGGGTGAAAGTTCCTCCCACCGGCCGGCGGGAGCAAAGCCATCGAGCCGGAGCAGGGAAGCGCCGTTGCACACGATATGGCTGATCTTGACCACGCCCTTCAGACCGACAAGCTGGGTCTCGTCCACCTCATCGCGCCCGAGCAGTTCTGTGTCGTAGCCAAAATCGCGCAGGAACCAATTCAGTTTCCATAATGCTTTCGGGCTGCAATAGAGGCGGCTCGAAAGGATGTGGCGAGAAAATCGACAGGGCTCAAGAACGGCCAGCGTCAGCGTGTAGTAGGGCTTTTGTGCTTGCCGCTGAAATTTGACTCGCTGCACCCGGACTAGGAATACACCGTCGGGAACTTGGTCGGCAGCATAGCGATCGGCAGCGTGCAATCCGGTGATCTGGCGTTTCATGCGGCACCTTCTTTCTGGGCGGGATAGCTGTTGAGCTGGCAGAGCAGGGCATTGCGGTCCTTCTCGGCCCAATCGGCCAGATGCGTGACGAAGTTTTCAACCTGCTCGCGGGTTGCATCGCGAAGGGTTTTCACGCCACAGAAATCGGTAGCATAGGACTTGACTAGGTTCGGATCGAGTTGGTGTTGGCGAATCAGCTGGCAGAGGCGGTCGCGAACCTTGGGAGCGCCATGGCCATTGCCGTTGGCCGGTTGTGGCGGGAGCTTCTTCGGCTCTCGGTTCGTTTGCGGAGGTTCGGCGAAGGAGCCGATCTCCTCAGCCGAGCAGATGCCGATCCCGTAGGCCTTCCGTAGAGCACGATTGACCGCACGCGTTTCGGCGACGCGCATCTCGGCCCCGTGGACTAGCCAAGAGACATTGGAGGGATCGGCATCGCCGTAGCCTACAAAGCCCTTGCATGTTCGAGACTTGTATACAGTGGCCTTGAACACCCATCGTCCCATCAGGGATTCTGAAAGTGCTGAGATCGATTCAATATGAATTCCGACACATCTCTTTCTGCGGGCTAATCGCAGCAGTCCCGTGTGTGTGACGTACCATTTTCCGCCTAGAAGTAGGACATCTCCCGATACAACTGATACTCGCAATTCCTCAACCAAGTCCGCGAGTTGTTCGGCAAGCAACCTGGAAACCTGTTTTGGCCACAAATGTCTTGCAAGCTGCATGGCCTTAATTACGGCACAACGCTTCATTTTGTGCCCACCCATAGCCACCTCTTTTCTGTAATGTGATATCACTAATATGATATTACTGATATGATATTATAATGTCAAGATCGAAGGTGGCTTTCTGGTGGAGAATTCGCTGGAGTTATTACTGTCTAGAAGGCTTACGGTTGACGGATTCAGCCTCTCTTAGAGCTGCGGACGCGACGAAATTGCTGATCGTCATTCTCTGTTTCTTAGCTGCGTGGACGATCATGGCAGCTTCTTGTTCTGAGTAGTAGGAGAGGATAGTCTTTCGCACCGTGTTGTGTAATCGACGACGGGTAGCGCGTTGCGGTTTGGCCACGTCGACGATGTTACCAAAAGCAGGCATTCACTGCAGCCAGTGCATCCCGCAGCACTCCTCCGGCCGCACCATCTCGATTACAAGCTCTTGCTGCACTGACCCCTAATTAGTTAAACTGGTGGCGGGTCAGCCCGTAAGCCGTCAGAAACACTGGCTCCCTCGATCAAGAATGCGTATGTGACCTCGAAGAATCTGTCTAGAGCGTTCGCTAGGATTCGTTTCGATGGCTCCGACTACGAATTGCAGTAGCGAGAGCTCACATTCACTCTGGTCAGCGCGTCTGCAGGTAATTTATCTCCTGCAGCGATCGAGGGAACGATGCCGAACCTTCCACTTCAAGCAGATCCTAGGGTAGTGACGACCGTTGGCGAGAGCTTCGCTGACGGTTCGGCGCTCGAACTGGTTACCTCGGCCTCCTCCGGTCGACTTCTTCTTCTCTTCCGCAGCGCGGGCAAGAAAAAAAGCGCCACACAGATTGAGCACTCCGGCCGTATCTACAAGCCCCCCGACTTGGATGGAGCAACCGTGCGAGCGATCCGCTTCCCGCATGACGCGAAACACTACGGATCGCCTCGGAAACTTCTTCGCCGAATCCGGGAGTTTTTCGAACGGTACGCAGGTCTGCCTCAACCAGAGTCCGCGCTGATAACGGCGTGGGCCGCGAGTTCATGGTTCCCTGATTCTCTCTCAAGTCCGCCAACGCTTCTGATTTCGGGGCCCGAGATGGACGACGCGATCCGACTCTTTCGGCTGTTGCATTGCGTGTGCCGCCGACCTGTGATATTGGGCGATCTCAGCCGCACGGCTTTCTTAGCCCTGGCGCCGTTGGGGGCTACTCTGCTCATAAATCAGCCCGACTTGTCGCCTAAGATTCGCGCTCTGTGGAGTACTTCCAACTACCGCGGTGTGCATGTTTTCGGAAACAGTAGAGTCAACTCGGTGGCCAGCTCCAAGGCTATTTTTGTGGGCATGGCAGATGCGCGGGAAGATGAAGGTTTGCACTTGGCCCTTCCGCCCGCACATTGTGACCTCCCTCCGTTGGACGAGTGCCAACTGGCGGCGATTGCGGAGGAGCTGCAGCCGCGGCTGCTGGATTATCGCTTGCGAAACCTTGACGCGGTGCGCAACTTCTCTCCCAGCAAGCTCGGTTCGACATTTGTTGGCAGTGAAGTCGCCCGCAACCTCGCGGCTGGCGTCCTTGGCGAAGCTGAGATTGTTGAGTCAATTGCTCCGTTTCTTCGACTCCTGGAGCAGGACAAGATCGCACAGAGGTGTTGTGATGTCCACTTGGCAATGATCGAGGTCGCGTGGACCCCATCGCACGAAGACCGAGAAATCGGTATCTCCCGGCTCACAGAGCTGACCAATACCATCTTGCGTTCCCGCGGCGAGATTCTTGAATACACTGCCGCCGAGATCGGGTGGAAGCTGCGGAACTTCGGTTTCCGTCACCACAGGAATGGGAAAGGCATGGTCTTGCAGTTCTCGCACGAGAACCGCAGTCTGATTCACCAGCTAGCGACGCATTGGAGCCTGAATTTGCGCCCTGTCCCCGACTGCGTGCTTTGTTCTCCGGAGGATGCGGTTGATTGCAAAAGACTTGTGTAGGTCTTGCATGGTTTGTAGGTTTTTGTTCTGAGGAGGTTAGCAATGCCCATCAAGAAAGCTCGACTGAGTATGGAAGAACAGGCCAGGCATTTGGTGCTGGTACAGGAACTGCGAGCCGCCGGACTTGATTGTGAATTCCCCAACGAACTGCGGGAGAACTCCCGCGATCTGGATATCTCCGTGGCTCCGTTCGAAGGAAATATCCTTTGCGAGCTCTCCTCTGGAGTTACAGCGTACGCGATCTGGGTGCGACTGATTGCTCTGCGCGGTAATGTGAGGCTGGAGAATTGTACGATCGTGTCCGATTGGGACTTGGAATCGATTGTGCTGTGCCAGAACCAGAGAGGACTCTATCGTGTCGGGCAGGCAGTTGATTTCACCGAACAGGAGGCACTCAACCACCGGATTGAAAACGGGCTCTGCTTTCATCACCGAGGAGACGTCGCTGAAGGTTGGGTGGTCGCGAGCGGTTACAAACCAATTCCGGAGAAATACCGAGATAGGATGATCACGAAACTTAGCCTGACGTTCACGGATCAGTTCGGACACGATCACTGTGCGTATCCAGAGGCTGCCCTTCAGCGAAGTTCGTGCTTGAAGAACTCCGTCTCCCGAGTGCGGAAGTCGCCGGGGCTGTTTGAGACCGGGGATCCCGGGAACGAGATCTGGTCTCGTGAAGTGCCTAAAAGCGCGCCCCAGTAGGCAACCTGAGGGGGGTGGGGGAGCCGAGTGTCAACGGCGACGACAGCAGGACGACGACGGATCTGTGCTGAGATCGGTTCCTGCAGAATGATTCCGATGTCTAAGACGGTTCGAAAAAAAGGCAGGGCGGAGAGGCACCTTGTCAAAAACCGCTTAATCATCTATGCCGATAGATGGATATATGCTTATATGACGAGAAATGCCGTGTCCGAGCCTGAAACCACGCGTCTAACCATTACCTGGTCCAAAGAGGCCGATCATGCCTTGCGCACCTTTCTGGGTTCCCAGGGCATGAAGAAGGGTGATCTCTCGAAATTCATCGAGGAGGCTGTCCGCTGGCGCATCTTTCATCAGACCGTCCGCGAAGCCCGCGCAGCTTTCGCCGACGTTTCCCCGGACGAACTCCAGAAGATGATTGACGAGTCCGTCGAAGACGTCCGCGCGAAACACTACCGGGAGCGCGCCAAACGGTCCTGATGCGCCTGATCCTCGACACCAACATCCTGCTCTCCTCGCTTCTGTCTCCTCTGGGCGCGCCAGCCAAGCTGCTCGACGCTTGGGAGCGCAAGACGTTCACGCTCGTCGCCTGTGACGCGCTCATAGCGGAACTCCGCGATGTCGCCGGTCGACCGTTTTTCCGCGCGAGACTTCGCGCCAGCGCGGCCGAGCTGCTCGCCGCGGGCCTTCGGGATTTCTCTTTTTTTTGCCGGGACCTGCCCTCCGGCCCCGTCGCGCCGGACCCCAAGGACAATTATCTGCTCGCGCTGGCTGAAGCCACCCAGGCCGAGTTCCTCGGGACCGGCGACAAGGAACTCCTCTCCCTGAAACAGCACAATTCCACCCGAATTATTACTCCCGCCGCCATGATCGAGATCCTGAAAAAAGCTGAGAGCGGCAGAGCGCCAGATTCTGGCCGGCTTTGAGCATGAAAATATTGCCCGCCTGCTCGATGGCGGCACGACGGACGAACGTCGCTCGCGCTTGCAGGGCTGCGCCTTGCTGCCGTCCTAACGAAGCCTTCGCACAGGTGCAGCATCAACTGCAACAGGGGCAAGAGGCCATTCTGGCGGTTCTCAGCGGCATGCCGGAGCTAGATCGTCCGCGCCGTCCGGGAAGTGGCGACGCCAGGTTCAAGAGCTAGCGAGCCTGTTCGGCCACCCGGATGTGGGGTTCCACCAGAGCAAGCAGTTTGTCTTTCAGGAAAGGTCCGCTTGCCAGTAGACCTGACAGAAGCGGATTGCGACGATTGGCAGTCAAGTCGGTTTTCTCCAGAGTACTGACAAAGCCGCCTGCGCTCTGCACCAATGCCGCTCCCGCCACAACATCCCACTCGTTCTTGGGAGTCAGAGTGAAAGTTATGTCGGCCAGTCCGGCCGATACCAAAGCCAGCTTGTAAGCTACCGAGCCCATAGGGCGGACGGTGAAAGAGGCGTTCTCGAAGGGCTTCCATTCACCGCGCTTCACTTCGCTGCGGCTGGCGAGGACCAGTGCGCCGTCCAGAGTTTTGCGCTGGCTGGGTTGCGAAGGTTTGCCATTGTATGTGACGCCGGATTCGATCGATCCCAGAAAAGTTTCGTCGGTCGCCGGATTGTAGATTCCGCCGGCCACTGGACGGCCATTCTCGACAAACCCAATCGAAACGCAAAACTCTGGAATTCCTTTGACGAATTCGCGGGTGCCATCGAGAGGATCGACAACCCAAACACGCGATCGTTGCAGGCGGATGGGATCGTCCACGCTCTCTTCGGAAAGCCAGCCTTCTCCTTCGCGCAGCAGTTCCTTGCGCAAAACTGCATCGAGGGCGCGATCGGCTTCGGTTACGGGATCGTGTCCGATTTTGTATTCCGTTTCAATCGCTCCCGGAGTGAAGCGGGCAAAAACCGCGCGGGAGGCTTCGATCGCGGCGTGAATGCGCTGCAGTATTTGCACGTAGGAATTCGAATTCATAATCTCTCTCTAATTTAGTTCTCAGATCTCAGTTCTCAGTTTCGTGCAGCGACGTTTGCTGACAACTGAGAACTGACAACTGCTTTCAAGCCATCAGCATGCGCGCGCCCGTCGCCAGTAACACCGCGCAAAGAATACGTCGGAGCCACGGAACCGGTACCCGCGTACTCAGGTAAGAACCGAGCAGTCCGCCCGGGACCGAGCCAATTAAAAGGGCACCAACCAGATGGACATCAACATTGTGCATACGAAAGTGCAGAAGACTAGTTACGCCCGTGAGGATAAGGGCGTGAACTATGTCGGTGCCCACCATGACCTTCGGCTGAAAGCTGTAGAACAACAAGAGCATCATCATGACGATGCTGCCCGAACCGACGGAAGTGATGCCCACCAGAAACCCAGCCACTAATCCGATGAGGGACATCCAGGCGAACGACTTCATCGTCGGCGGCCGCACCGCGGCGCGGTCCTCGATTTTTTTCTGGAAGAACAGAAATGTGGGAATGCAAATCAGCAAAACTCCGACGGCGATGGTGATGAAGTGATTGACGCCATTGCCATAAACGTTTCGCAGGTGAATCAGAAAACTTACACCCAGATAGGATCCCGGTGCGCTGCCTGCCGCTAACGCCAACACTACTTTCCGGCGAACCGTGCCCTTGCGCAGGTGAACGATGCTGGCGCCGATTTTCGTGAGGAAGTTGAAGAGCGCGTCCGAGCCCACGGCGCGAAGGGGAGGCACGCCCAAACCGAAGATCAGGATCGGGAGCAGCAGAACGCCGCCCCCGACTCCCGTCATTCCGATAAGGGTGCCCACTCCAAAACCAACCAGGCTCTTGATCAGCAGATCCATGAGAGTACCGGCTTCAGCCTCTGAATCATTGGCTGGCGACGGTGTTTAGGCCGACTCCGCGGCTGTTCCGATAAAGCCTTCCCGCTCGAGGTGCAGAATAATTTCCTGCGCCGCCTCTTCGGCGGACAAATCGCCAGTGTTGATGACGACGTCGGCGTCAGACGGAGGTTCATAAGGATCCGAAATACCCGTGAACTCCTTGAGAATTCCGGCGCGCGCTTTGGCATACAGGCCTTTGCGGTCGCGCTGCTCGCAAACTTCCACGGAGGTGGCGATGTGCACCAGAATGAAGCCTCCGTAGGGCTCAATCATCTGCCGGACATGTTTGCGCGTGGCGTCGTAGGGAGCGATGGGCGCGCAAATGGCGATACCGCCGTTCTTGGTGATTTCCGATGCCACGTAGCCGATGCGCCGGATGTTAATGTCACGGTGCTCTTTGGAGAAGCCGAGTTCGGAAGACAGATTCTTGCGGACCAGATCGCCATCCAGTAGCGTGACCGGACGCCCGCCTGTTTCCAGAAACTTCGTCAACAAGACGTTCGCGATCGTCGACTTACCGGAACCCGAAAGGCCGGTGAAGAAAATGGTCACGCCTTGCTTGTGACGCGGCGGAAAACTCTTGCGCAATTCCGCCACCACTTCCGGGTAGGTGAACCAGGCAGGAATCTCGCGGCCTTCGTTCAGGCGCTGACGAAGTTCGGTGCCGGAAATGTTCAGTACCCGGTCACCTTTTTTAACCTCGTCGTCGGGAACGTATCGGTCCTGGTCCTCGAGATAGACCATCATGTTGAAGGGCACCATGGTGACGCCGATGTCGGCCTCGTGCTTCTTGAAGACTTCCTGCGCCTCATAGGGGCCGTAGAAGGGCTTGCCGTCAGTATCTTTGCCCGGCCCGGCGTGATCCCGCCCGACGATGAAATGCGAGCAGCCGTGATTCTTGCGGATGAGTGCGTGCCAGATGGCTTCGCGTGGTCCGCCCATGCGCATGGCCAGCGGCAGCAACGAAAGTTTCGCGGTCGACTGCGGGAACTTGGAGAGCAGCAACTGGTAGCAGCGCACGCGCGTGTAGTAATCCACGTCGCCAGGCTTGGTCATGCCCACCACGGGATGAATCAGCAGGTTCGCCTCGACTTGCTTGGCGGCGCGGAATGCCAGTTCAACGTGAGCGCGGTGCATGGGATTCCGCGTCTGGAACGCCACTACGCGCCGCCAGCCTTCGCGGGCGAACTCGGCGCGAACTTCGGCTGGGGTCCAACGCAAGCTGCGAAAATCGTAGTGGGATGGTATCTGCGTGCCTTCGATTTTTCCACCAACGTACCAGGGATTGGCCTTGTTGATGGCGTAATCAGCCCCGGGATGGGCGGCGCTAGTGCTGGCGAAAACCGCCTTGGCTTCGGCCTTGCGATCGGGCTGCCAAACATCTTCGACATGCAGGACGGCGAGCATTACGCCTTCGGGATCGCGCAGCGCGACTTTGCTGGTACCAGGCGCGAGCTTTTTGGCGAATTCCTCGGTGACATCCAAGGTGATGGGCATCGGCCAAAGAGCGCCACTGGCCAGCCGCATATTATGGCAAACGCCCTCATAGTCGGCCCGGGTCATGAATCCCCGCAGCGGAGAAAAACCACCCGTGATCAGCAACTCCAGATCGCAAAGCTGGCGGCCGGTCAGATCCCAGGAAGGCCATTCCTTTGAATGGGCCTTCAATTCGGCATTTCGTTCTGGTTGAGCGATGAGGTTAATCAGTTCACCGCCGTGGGGCGGAATGAGATGGCTGGTCGAAGCGGTCAAGTGCGAAGCCTCCTGGATTCTTGCTTATTTTTGTCTACTACCTTTATTGTATTTGACTGGATTCCTTCCCAGTTTTTATCGGCCGGAACGAAGATCGATTGCAGATGCGAAGGGAGAGGAAAGCTCCGAAAACTTTACTCAACAGAGTATCACTTCTCTGTGGTCGTAAGAAAGTCGGATTTGTTGCTGGTGATAACCAGAGGATGAAGCAATTGCCAGACCGTGGGGGCCGATGGAGTAGCCTCGTAAATAGGTGAAACGGAAGAGTCTTCAGCCGTAGTTGACGGTGCTGGCGTCTCGGATGTGAAAAGAATTGCAACGATGGCTACAGCAATTCCACGTCAGGGTCTCGAGATGCGCATATCCCAGACCAGTTGTTCAGACTCCAGCCTTGCCCGCGAACGCAGAGAGCGGCGCTATAGCCAAATCCCCCCGGCACCTCCCGCAGAACCCAACGTTCTGCTTCTGAAGCATCCGGACGCGTAGCGAGCAAGGCATTTGTCTCCGAGGCGCAAAGGGATACGTCAAATTGGCTGAGGGGAAGCGATAATCCGTTCCCCGTTGCCTTGATGTACGCCTCCTTGCGGGTCCAGCAGCGGAAAAACGCGTCTACCCTTTCTTCCTTGGGCAAAGCCGCAAGTTGGCGCTGCTCATGCGCGGAAAAAAATCGGCGAGCGATGGATTCGACATCGAAATCCCAGCGAACCTGTTCCACATCCACGCCGATCTCACGTCGACGCGCGAAAGCATAGAGCGCAATTCCTCCGGAGTGGGAGACGTTAAACGTAATACCGCAGGCAGCGTGAGCCCCTCCCAGAGAAGGTTTCTCATTCTTGGAATAGGAGAAATTCAAGGCACTTGGGTCCGTGGATAAATACGCTGCCAGAACTTTCCGCAAGAGGGCGCGCGATGCCACAAACCGTTGACGGTCGCTCGGAAAATGAAATCGGGAAGCGCGCTTTCTTTCGTCGGGAGAAAGTACTTCTTGCCAACGGGATTCCTCGGCACGGATGGCCTCCAGATCAACTCGCCAGAGTTGCACCTCGTCTTCGGGTAGCGTGAGACCTGTCCCGATCTGGAAGCTTGAGTCGGTAATGTTCATGTCCTGGCTCATTTGGTCTCGGTCAGGTCGTCTCAGGACATCCGCCGGATGGCCACTCATCTATAATATCGAGGGCTCGGAATCGCTAAAGCGAAGCTAACCCTACCGGAAGCCCGCGGGTGGGATTGAAGCTTCCACGCCTAACGCTCATTCCGCGAATTCCACCGCGCCGCGTCACGAAGAAGAACTAGAAGGAGTTGCCTGCGGGGATCGGCTACGCAGAAGGCGGCAGATTGCCCTGTCCCGTGCGGGCTGCTAGGGCAGCGGAATCCGTCAGCATCTTTTCTTGGCGGGCAACCGCTGGCTCGGTGATGCAGTATTTCACGAGGCACCAAAGTGCGCGCACTCCATCCTTCCATTGGATTTTCTTTCCCTCCTCATACGTCCGTCCCCAATAGCTGATGCCGACTTCGTAGATGCGCAGCTTCCGTTTGGCGATCTTCACCGTGATTTCAGGCTCGAAACCGAAGCGCTCTTCTTTCAGCGGAATCGATTGAATGACCTCGCGGCGAAAAGCTTTGTAACAGGTCTCCATATCGCTGAGGTTGATGTTGGTGAGCGCGTTGGAAAGCAGGGTGAGGATCCAGTTGCCCACAGAGTGCCAAAAGTAAAGCACGCGATGGGGACGGCTGGAAAGAAAGCGGGAACCGTAAACGACATCGGCGCTACCTTCGATTAGCGGTTCAAGAAGCACCGTGTACTCTGCCGGATTGTACTCGAGATCGGCATCCTGGATGATGACGTAATCCCCTGTGGCTTCTCGAATGCCGAGGTGTAGGGCCGCGCCCTTCCCCATGTTCTTGGGCTGAAGCAGAATTCGAATCTGGGGATGCTCCGCCTGCAATTGCGCAAGAATCTCCCTGGAGCCGTCGCTGGAACCGTCATCCACGCAAATCAATTCGATCTCCAGCGCAACGGAAAGCACTCTCTCAACCACTTGCCGCAGCGTGGCACGTTCGTTGTACACCGGCATGACGACGGAAACTTTCATTGTTTGAACCGTGGTGTAGCGGAAAAAGTGTACTGGAAAAAGTGTACTGTAAATCCAAGCTTCGAACGGTCGCTTTCGCTTAAGCGGAACCACCATCCTGCAAGTACTGGCGGACGATGGCGACAATCCTTGCTGCAGCTTTGCCATCCCAAAGTGGGGGACGCCGGGACGAGCGCGCGGGTTGCTCGAGGATCGATTGGGCGGCTGCGAGAATGCGATCCGGATCTACTCCGACTACCTGATTGCTGCCGTGCTTAACCGTCGCGGGCCGTTCCGTGTTCTCACGCAGCGTGAGGCAGGGAACACCAAGGACGGTGGTTTCCTCCTGTACTCCTCCGGAGTCTGTGAGGACAATGCGCGCATGGTCGTTGAGGGAAAGGAAATCGAGATATCCCAGCGGATCAAGAGCCACGATTCCAAGGCCTCCGCTTTCCGCGCCAGCCAGATATCGCAGCAATCCGAAGCTCTCGACATTCTTCCGAGTGCGAGGGTGGATGGGGAAAAAGAAGCGAAGCTTGGCCGCCAGAATGTTTACCGCGTGGAGAATGCCCTGCAACGTTTTGGGATCGTCCACGTTGGCTGGCCGATGGAGAGTGAGGACTCCGTACGGGCGGTAGCCCGAACCGTTCTGGCTCACGCCGAAACGGTCCAGAATAGGAGATTGAGCGGCCAGTTCGCGGTGCCGGAGCAGGCAGTCGATCATCACGTTGCCGACCAGGAATATTTTCTCAGCCCGTACACCTTCGTTTGTAAGATTCTCGATCCCACTCTGCTCGGTCACAAAAAGCAGGCTCGAAATTGCATCCGTCAGTTTCCGGTTAACCTCTTCGGGCATTGTCATGTCGAAGCTGCGAAGCCCGGCTTCGATATGCGCCACGCGGATTCCCAATTTGACCGCAGTCAGCGCTGCGGCGATCGTAGAATTCACATCGCCCACAACCAGAACCATTTGTGGTTTGTAGTCGAGGAGAATCGGTTCGATGCGCTTCATGATTTCGGCAGTCTGCACCGCGTGACTGCCGGAACCGGTTTGCAGATTCACATCCGGCTTGGGCAGACCAAGATCCGTGAAGAAGTTCCCGGAAAGAAGTTCGTCGTAGTGCTGTCCAGAATGTACAAGGCAGTGTTCGACATCCGGAAATTTCTTCAACTCCTCGACGATCGGAGCGATTTTCATGAAGTTGGGGCGTGCCCCAACCACGCTCAGCAGCCGCATCATCGGGAGACTCCCGGGTCGCCGAACCGCAAGGCTCTGCTGCGGACTCTGGCTGAGTTCCGACGCGCTGGTGACGAGGGAGATTTCATCGCTCAGGCATCAGTGTAGAGCACATCCGGGTCTTCAGTCCCGGTGTTTACTCTGGGTTGAGTCGGAATATTCGGAGGCCATCGGAAGGAGCAGGAGTTGGATGTAGGGTGAGAACTATCGGTCCGAGAGTGGTCACGCCAGAATCACGGCAATGTTAACAATCGGTCAGTTTCCCAACTGCAGCGCAAAGCGGCCCCGTTTGGTTATCGGCGTGCTCTAATTTCCTCAAACGTATCCGTTGCCCATAAAGATGTAAATTCTTCAGGGTCTATCAGTAGTACACAGTAG
>CZKH01000018.1_pt1 | contig 14757 bp, 13 predicted proteins | sample 682611 | NCBI WGS metagenome assembly CZKH01 (sample SAMEA3539301, study PRJEB10725) | soil metagenome | biome: tundra; feature: field; material: soil | place: USA | collected 2010-05 | depth 0.15 m | reverse complement strand
GGCCATCGCTCAACGGATAAAAGGTACGCCGGGGATAACAGGCTGATCGGAGCCAAGAGTTCATATCGACGCTCCGGTTTGGCACCTCGATGTCGGCTCATCGCATCCTGGAGCTGTAGAAGGTTCCAAGGGTTAGGCTGTTCGCCTATTAAAGCGGTACGTGAGCTGGGTTCAGAACGTCGCGAGACAGTTCGGTCCCTATCTGTTGTGGGCGCAGGAGATTTGAGAGGACCTGTCCTTAGTACGAGAGGACCGGGATGGACGAACCTCTTGTGTTCGAGCTGTCATGCCAATGGCACCGCTCGGTAGCGAAGTTCGGTAGTGATAACCGCTGAATGCATATAAGCGGGAAGCACTCCTCAAGATGAGATCTCCCAACCCGTAAGGGATAAGAAGGGCCCAGGAAGACTACCTGGTTGATAGGCTGGAGGTGGAAGAGTGGCAACACTCGTAGCTTACCAGTACTAATCGCCCGTTCGGCTTGACCATAAAATTTACTCGGTGCAGAAAAACAGTTGTCAGTTCTCAGTTGGGTAGGGCACGGCTTCAGCCGTGCCTCAGTTAGAACCTGAACTGCAATCCAGCAATGTTGTTGAAGTCGTTCGAACCTGGATGACTGAGATGCAACACTGATAGCTGTTGCGCCGACGCTTTTCAAGCTTCTAACAGGAAGAAAAAAGCAAAGCCGAAGTATCGTGGTTGAAATCGGAAACAAAATAACAAGAAAGTAAGCCACACCAATCTATTCAGTTGTGAGGCATCGCCCTCACGTTCTTTGAAAGCTAGCTTTCAGCTGTCAGCTCTTAGCTATCAGCTCTAAAACGACTTTGTCATTCGTAAAATGACCTTGTCATTCCGAGCGAAGCGAGGAACCTGCTGTCCGCTGAAGCCACCAAGTTTGCTGTCCATCAGCACGAAACGTCCGCCCGGCAAAAAGCTGAGAGCTGACAGCTCCGACTTGTCGGTGATCTTACCGCGGGGGATCCACCCGTTCCCATCCCGAACACGGAAGTTAAGCCCCGCAGGGCCGATGGTACTGCACGCGCCAAGTGTGTGGGAGCGTAGGTCGTTGCCGGCATTAATAAAGGCCAGTCTGAGAAATCAGATTGGCCTTTTCCTTTTACTTCGATCCTTCCTCACTGTGCTAAACTCGTCGCGACCGCACTTTCCCCTTCGCCTCACAGATCAACTTCAGGAGGATAAGGATCAGGAGGATAAGGAATGAAGATGAACTCAAGAATGTTTTGTTCCCTGTTCGTCGCTTTTCTTTGCCTGCTCGCAACCGCGCCCACCTATTCCCAGCAAGCACAGGCCGGCGACGCTAAGAAGACGGTTTCCGCCGCAGGCTGCGTGCAAGCCGGCGTCGAGGCCGGATGCCTGGTCTTGAAAGACGGCAAGACTAACACGCGTTACAACCTTTACTTCACGGGCAAAGCCCCCGCTATCGACACCGCGATCTCATTCGATGGAGAACTCCGCGGCGGCGTGACCACGTGCATGCAAGGCACCGCCGTGACCGTTACTAAGTGGGAGCCGATCAGAATGCATTGCCCAAAGGGAAAATGACACCAGGTCGCTTCCGTCATAAATAAAGGCTACCAACAGAAATGTTGGTAGCCTTTTCCTCTTGAGTACTGTGGCGCTGACGCGTTTCTTATTGTACAAATGCGGGCGTTCGGTCATCATGGTGCCCTTATGAGTCCTCGCAGGCGATGGCTGGTAGTGATGGCCGCCTTCCTTCTCGGATTGAGTGGCTGGCTTGGTGCACAGGACAAGCCCTGGCTTGAGGTGCGGAGCCCGCACTTTCGCGTGATCTCGAATGGAAGCGATCACGATGCGCGCCATGTGGCGCGGGCTTTTGAACAGATGCGAGCGGTGTTTGCCAGCCAGTTTCCGGGGTTCGCGCTGGAGGCGCCGGCGCAATTCCTTGTGCTGGCGGCCCGCGACGAAGAAACGATGAAGATGCTGTTGCCGCAAATGTTCAAAGCGCACGTGGGCTCGCAAGTCGGCGGACTCTTTGAGAAGGGATGGGAGCGGGAGTACGCGGTGGTCAGGCTCGATATAGTGACCTCGGACCGGAGGAATCCGGACACCTACGCAACGATCTATCACGAATACACGCACACTCTGTTGCATGCCAATTTTAGGTGGCTACCGTTATGGCTGGATGAAGGCCTGGCGGAGTTCTACGCATACACGCGTTTTGAAGGGGACAAAATGTATATTGGCGCCCCGTCCAAGTCGCATCGGCTGGAATCACTGGATGCCCGGGTGCCCACCCCGCTGAGGACGTTCATCACGACGCGCAGTTCGATATCGCCCGATGAGGGAGATTCGCAGCTTTTTTACGCGCAGGCCTGGGCTCTTACTCACTTCCTGACCTTCGGCCCGGGAATGCAACAGGGAGACAAACTGAAACAGTTTTTCAACTTGTTGCAGCGCGGAGTGGCTCAGATAAAAGCGTTCGAGCAGATCTTTGGCAACATTGAGGAAGTGGACAAAGCGTACCGGAACTACATCAACCGGATCGCGTTCCCCACGGGCGTGGTTCCTTATGCTGAGAAGGTGGAAGAGTGGGATTATTCGGGGCGGGCGCTGAGCCTGGCGCAAACGCTGGCAGAACTGGCTGCGTTCCAAATTGAGTTTCGTAACTTCGAGTTGGTACGAGGGCTGGCGGAAGCGGCCCTGAAGACCGATCCCAAGATCGGTCTGGCTCACGAGGATATGGGATACGTGGAGTTTAACGAAGGCAAAGACGAAGACGCGCTGCGCGAGTTTTCGCAGGCGGTTGATCTGGATGCGAAGTTATACCTTTCGCTTTTTGCCCAGACCATGATGTCGCCGATGTCGCGATCGAATGTTCCAGCCGATCAGAACCTGTTCAAGGAAGCGCTGCTGAAGGTGGTGGCGATCGATCCGCGATTCGCGCCGGCCTATGTGGAGATGGCGAAACTCGATCTGGCGCGGGGCGAGGCGGAGGCGGCGCTGCAAATGGCTCAGAAGGCTGAGGGGCTGGAGCCTTTCCGATCGGGTTACCGCGTAATGACGGGGCAGATCCTGCTGCGGACCGGCCATCCTACAGAGGCCTCCGCACGAGCCGCATATGTGGCGGAGCGTTGGGGCGGTCCCGACCATGACGAGGCGATGGAGTTGTGGAACAGCATCCCTGCGGAGAAACGAGTGAGCGAGAGTCCGGGTGGTCGACCCGGGCCGAACGACGTGCTGGTCGCGGAAGGGATTGTGAAATCGGTCTCGTGCAAAGATCGGGCGTTTACCGCCACACTGGAGAGCGAAGGGAAAACATTGACCTTCCACAGTCAGGGATTTCCGGTGGGTTACTCCGACACGCTGTGGGTGGGACGAGACCACTTCACGCCGTGCTTTCACGTCGACGGATTGCGCGCTGTCGCGCGGTACAAGGTGAGCGCGGATAAGTCTTATGCCGGGGATCTGGTAAATGTGGGCTTTCGGGATAATCTGTCCTCCGCTGTAAAAGCGACATCCGCCGTGGTCGCTCCCTAGGAGGTCCAATCCTCCCACTTCCCGCCGTTTTCCACACCCCCACTGTCCACCTAACCTTGCCAAGCTTCCGGCAATATCCCGTAATTAACCTATAGCTCACAAGATGCGGAGGGTGGCCCATCCTTTGCGTTCGTTGCAAAGGGTGGGTCTTCCCGACTGTAAGCCGCTTGAGATTTTGACGTGAATTTAGGGGGCTGGCCTAGCCTAAACCAGATCAAGGGTGCTCCGCTCAAGCTTCGCTTGGGCGGGGATTTTGCTTCCTGTGCTCTCGGCGCGATCCACTCCGAACTTTCACCCGCGCTCAAATTTTCCACTACCCCCATGTGACATCTGACCTTGTGCCCCGCATCGAATTGCGCGATCATGGTCGAGGCCGTCACGGTCAGGTGCGCCCACGTCGTGGTGCCCTTAAGTCATTGGTTCTTAAGAACATAGATCTAAGTCCTTTAGACTCCCGATATTGCCGGTAAATTCCCGCCAACTCGATGATTCTAAAGATTATGCAAAAAGGGGGGAGGGGGGCTACTCCTTGGCAGGCGGCGTTGGAGTTGCGGCAGGCGCACATGCGCCGGTCTAAAATGTCAGGTATGCCCCCGGCCATTCAATCATGGCCCGTTTGCCCGACCAGTGCCTGCACATCATGTAGCGGGGTGCGGTGAACTGGAGGGATGTTGTCGGGCTTTCCTGTTTGGGGAGATGGTTCCGATTAAGGATTGGAAGATTACCTTTTTGTCAGAATGGGCGTGCTTGGGCTCATACGATTGCTGGCTCCGCCGATTCTAGGTAAGAGGTAAGGAGCGCTTATGAGTATTTCCATCTCCAGTTCGCTCTCGACCGCATCCTTAGCCGCTGCGAACTCCACCTCGACTTCGGCGGCTGCTCGAACTCCACCACCAACTACGAATGACTCGGGGGACACGGTGAGGCTCTCCGAGTCACAGCAGGTCTATCAACTCTACAACCAGGGACAGCAGGTCTCCCAAATCGCTACCAGTCTTAGCCTGCCGGTCGAGATTGTGAATAACTATTTGGGGATTACTGCTGCGGCGGGCTAGAACTTCGCAGGGCGTTTTAAAAAAGGCCACGCACGGAATGAGCGTGGCCTTTTTGTTTGCGATTAGGCGGCTGCTTGTTGTTGGTAAGCGGGGACGAATGACTGAGCGACAAAGGTTTCGAATGGGGTTGGAGTGGTGTTGCGGGAGGTGCGAGGTTCGAGAGCGCGCATGTATCCGGAATTCAGCGCGCCGGCCATCTCAAGGATCAGGCCGACGAAATTGTCGGACATTCCCATCTGAACCATCGCGGGGCGAATCTGATCGTCGGGTGCGTGGACGTATCCGAGATTAGATTTGCCGATAGCCTTGCCGATGATGGCAGTGGCTTCGGTGTAGTCGAGATCGCGCTGGCCCTGCAGTTCTTGCGTCTGCTTGCCGCGGAAGGCGAGCTGCAAGAGAGCGCCAGCGGCGGCTGCTCCGATGTCGCGAGTGGCGATCATGGGAAGTTTGAGGTCTGGGCGAATGGGTCCGATGGCAGAGCCCATCATGTGAATGGCTCCGGCTTGTCCCAGAGTATTTTCCATGAAGTATCCGGCGCGCAGGTGAAGCACATTCGCAGCATCGATCTGATTGAGTTTTTGTTCGAGGTTGTAGAGACCGACTACGGGGCCGGTGCCGGTGGATTTGTCGGCTCCGATGCTGCTGAGCGAAACAATATTCTTGACTGCCGCGCTTTTCACGGCGGCCGCGATGGCATCGCCAGCGCGCTCCTCATAACCGAGCGGGTCGTTGCTGGTGGGGTTGGGTGGAATCATGACATAGGCCGAATCTGCCTGGTGGAAAGCTTTGGTGAGGGCGGGTGCGTCGGTGACATCGGCGATGAATATCTCCGCGCCTTGCGCCGCGAGAGGTTGCAGGTGGGTCGCGTTTCTGCCGACGACACGAACTTTCTGGCCGCGGTCAAGAAGAGTCGTTGCGACGATGTGTCCAGTGTTGCCGCTTGCTCCGAGAACAACGTACATGGGAGCCTCCTTTTAAAGGTTGGATGCGCTAAGGTGGTTTTGGACTCGACACGGAAGGGCAGACGGCGCCGGTCATGAGAGGCCTGACCGGCGCCGTTCTGTGATTACTGAGCGGGGGTTTCCGCGGGTGTGGGCTGTGCGTTCGTTTTGACTTCGGGGTCGACTTCGGGAGCGGTGACGGGGTTGATCTTCACTGTGGCCAGGATTTTTTCGAGGCGGTGAAAAACTTCGTCACGGTCGATGTGCTTGGTGGCGGGTTCGGTTGTGGTTGCGGTGTCGAGTTTCTTGGTAGCGACTTTTAGTGCGAACTCGTAGCAGGCACCGTTCTGAAAGACGTGGTAGTACTTAGCCGCTTCTTCGCGGGTGCCGTTATTCATTTCCCCATTGGCGTTGGTTTCGGCGGAATCAAGTTCCATATCGCCGATCATTAACTTGAGTTTGGCGATCGGCGGAGTCCTGAGCTGCGCGATAGCTTGGACACTGGGATCGGTCGGGGACGCGGGATTCGGCTGCGGAACGGAGAATTCGCTGCACTGAGCGGCAGTGAGAGTCTTGTTCACGCTGACGTTGAAGAAGGCTGAGGCCAGGTCCGAGTTGGGATAAGTGGAGTCAGGAAGTGCGACGGCTGCAAGTGCGACACCGCCGGTCTGCACGAAGTCCATGGGAACGGAGCCGGAGGAGACGAGTTCGCTCGCGGCATCGCCGGTCTTGAGCGCATACTTGCGCGGGTACTCAAAAGACACTCCGGAAATGTCATTGACATAGGTTACGGTTGCCGGAACTTTGTGGACGACTTTCTTGTGCGCGGGCTTGGAGACGGCTTGCTGTACGGGCGTTGCCAGAGGCGGCGTGGAACTGGTTGACGGCGGCGCGGTCTGAAAGATTGGGGACTGGTTGTTGGAGCTTACGGGTTTGGGTTGGTCGTTCGAGCATCCGACCGCTAATGAACAGACGATCAGAAGCGCGGCGAAGATCAGGGTGCTGGTGGTTGCGTTGAAATTCTTTTTGTCGACATTTGATTTGGCGAAATTCTTGCCCCAGGCAACGGAATCGATAGTGGATGGGGCGGTGTGAAACAGGTTGATACGTGTCATGGTTGGTCACCTCCTGCTGCTGAGCAGCGCAGTGGAAGAGTGCACGGAGTGGGCCAAGAAGTGGAGCGTTGATTTTACGAGGGTTAGGGCAGGGTAAGGTTGCGATGGTCGTGGTGAGCCGGACACTGTGTGGGGAGCCGGACACGGCGTCGCAGTGCGGCAGCCAAAAGCAATGTGCCATCTGAATCGAATCTTTAGCGGGTCGGCGGAACCGGGTTTCGCCCGGCAGGGCAGCCGAGGGCGGCTGTCCTCCCATGACCAGTTGTCCCCACATGAGCAAATGTTAGTCAGTTCTTGTTTAGTTCGATTATGCGTTTGCGATGCGGCGGATCAGGTCTTCTTGTTCTGACTTGCTTTCGGCGCCGATGGTGAAGGCGTCGAGGACGCCGAGAGAGAGAGCATATTTGATGGCTTCATCCTGGCGCTTGGCGAGATCGCCCTGGCCGAGAATCTTCATGCCGATCACGGCTTTGCCGGCGGCTTTCATTTCGCGCAGGACGCTGACGACGGTTTGAGGGTCGGCGTCCATGTGCGAGCCGATGGGATTGATGCGGGCGAGATCGACCTCGACCCACGCCGATTTCGCGGCGGCGCGCAGAGCCTCGATGCTGTGGCAGGAACAACCGTGAGCGCGGATGATTCCCTTCTGTTTGGCTTCAGAGAAGACGTCCATCACGCCTTTGAAACGCTCGGTCCAATCGGGATCGGTGACGCAGTGCATGAGGCAGATGTCGAGGTAGTCGGTACCGAGTTCACGGCGAAAGCGGTCGAGATCGGCGCGGGCGGTGGCGGGATCGCGGGCCCAGGTCTTTGTGAGCACGGTGACTTTGTCGCGCTGCACGTGCTTGAGCGCCTCAGCGACGTGAGGATGGCTTCCGTAGGAATCGGCGGCGTCGAAGAAACGGAGGCCGTGATCGTAGCCGTTGAGCAGGAGATCCGAAAGTCCTTTAATGCCGAGCGCGGTCTGGTTGGAATGATGACCGGAGCCGATGGTGCCGGTGCCCATGGCGAGGCGACTGGTCTTGATGCCGGTGCTGCCGAGGGCGACGGTTTCGGCGGCAGAAAACTTCGCGGGAAGCGGCTGGGATGCGAGAGCGGCGAGGAGATTTTTCGAAGTAAGCTTTTTCGCGGTAAACCACGTCGCGCCGAGGGCAGTGGTGGAGCGAACGAGGAATTCGCGGCGGTGCATAGAGACCTCCGGTGCGAGCTTCGGCCTTTGGCCCCCCGCTTCACTAGGCTACATCAGTCAAACGGACGGTGTGTGCGGATTTTTTCGAGTGCATCCGAGAAAGATCTTAACCACAGAGGACACAGAGTATCACGGGTAGTTCGCGGTCGGCGTTATTCGAATTGTTTGCGGAAGGCGGCGAGTTGCTGGTGCATTTCCGCGAGTTCCCTCTTTAATTCCATGACTTCGTTTTCGAGATGGTTCAGGCGATCTTCTTCTTGAAAAGATCTGGCCGGTGCTCGCACGGGCATAGTTTCCGCGGTAGGCGCGTCGCCGGAAAAGAGCTGCATGTAGCGCGATTCTTTTGTGCCAGGCTGGCGAGGAAGTATGGCAGCGAGCGGAGGCTGACGCTGGCTGAGGCGGTCGAGGGTGGAGACGATATCGTCGAGGGCTTCGAAGCGGTACATGCGTTCGGTGCGGCTGCGGAGTTCGCCGGGAGTTTGCGGGCCGCGGAGGAGAAGCACGCAGAGGATGGCGATTTCGCGGCGATCGAAGTTGAAAACTTCCTGCAGGCGATGCTCGTACTTGGTGACCCGGCTATCGGCGCCGCTGGCGGGACCGGCGAGACGTTTTTCCTGCAGCGTGGCAAGTGCGTCACTGACGGAATCTTCATCGAGAGTCATCACGGGGTCACGGTTGTTTTTCTGGTTGCAGGCGTTGACCAGGGCGTTGAGCGATAGGGGATAGTAATCGGGCGTAGTGATGTCTTTTTCGATGAGCGAGCCGAGAACGCGAACTTCGATGTCAGTGAGGGGATCCACGAGGTGGATTGTACTGCAGAGGCGTGATCGGATGAACAAGGTATCCTAATGGGCGTGAGGGGTGATGTGATTGGCATTGAGTGACATGGGGAATGTGGCGGTGGCCGCAGGGCTGATGGCGCGTGCGGTTACATGGGACCTGAAAATTCTGAAGCCGGTGGCTGTGGTTGGGATTGCGGTCTATCTGCTTATCAAGTTTCCGCAGATGTGGCCATGGCTGGGACTGGCGCGGATAGAACAGTTTGGGAAAAAGATCGCGGACAGGAAAGGGCTTTGTGTTTTTCTGGGAGGACTTGCTTTGTTTGTGATTCGAGGAGCGGGTGCACTACTTCTTGGTTTGCCATTGCCGCACTATCACGATGAATTCAGTTACTTGCTTGCGGCCGACACGTTCGCGCACGGACGGTTGACGAATCCTCCGCACCCGATGTGGGTGCATTTCGAAACGTTCCATGTGATCTGGCATCCGACGTATATGTCGATGTATCCGCCGGGACAGGGGCTGATACTGGCGTTGGGCGAGGTGTTGGGGAATCCGTGGATCGGGCAACTGCTGGCGTCGGGGCTGATGTGCGCGGCGATTTGCTGGATGCTGCAAGGTTGGATTCCGCCGCGATGGGCGCTGTTGGGAGGAGTGCTGGCGGTGGCGCGGCTTGGGCTGCTGAGTTACTTCACGAATGGATACTGGAGCGCATGCTTGCCGGCGGTGGGAGGAGCGCTGGTTTTGGGGACATTGCCGAGGATCAAGCGCCGCGTGCGAAAACTCGATGCGGCGATCATGGCGATCGGATTATTTATTCTGGCGAACACGCGTCCGTACGAAGGTTTTTTGTTGGGGCTGGGAGTGGCGATTGCTTTGTTGACGTGGATGTTGGGAAAGAACGGACCGAGGGCGCGGGTTTCGCTGGCGAAGATCGTGCTGCCGCTGGTGCTGACTCTGGCTCCGCTTGCGGCTTGGACTGGGTACTACTATTACCGGGTGACGGGAAATCCTTTTCACATGGCGTATGACGTGAACCGGGAAATGTATGCGATGGGGCGTTATTTCCTCTGGCAAAAACCGTGGCCGCCCAAGACGTATCATCACGCAAAAGTGCAGGCGAAGTACGAGGACGAGTTGAAAGAGGCGAACGAGAACCAGACTCTCCAAGGGTTTATGCGGCGAGGGCGCGAAAAACTTTATTACTTCTGGCAGGTCTATCTGGTTGCACCTTTGCCGTTTGTGCTGATCGCGCTGCCGTGCGCGGCGCGGGACCGGCGACTGCGGGTTCCGTGGATGATTGGCGGGATCTTTGTAATGGGGCTGGCGGTTGAGGTGTGGTTCCTGCCGCATTATTTTGCTCCGGCGGCGGCGCTGCTCTATCTATTCTTAATGCAGTGCATGCGGCATCTGCGATGGTTTGAGTGGAGAAATCGTGCGGTGGGACTGGCTTTTGTGCGCGCGGTTTCAGTGGTGTATGTGGCAACGGTGGCGTTGAGAATTGGATTGGCGGTGGCGCATGTGCATCCGGAGAAAGAGTGGCAACATGGAGATATGGGACGTGCGGCTATTGTGAAAGAGTTGGACGCGTTACCGGGGAAGGATGTGGTGCTGGTGAAGTATGCGCCGGATTTTGATCTTGACCGCGAGTGGGTATTCAACGGCGCCGATATTGATGGATCGAAGATTGTGTGGGCGCGGGATATGGGGCCGGAAAAGAATCAGGAGCTACTGGATTATTATCGCGGGCGGGAATTCTGGATGGTGGAGGCGGATGGGTCGGCGAAGCTGGCGCCGTATGAGGAGAAGCGGAAGGCGAGTTTTACTCCATATTAGATTGGCTCGAATAGCCCGGCAAATTCAAGGAGAAAACTTCTCGAATCAGTTCCAAACCTATTACGGTGCCGCAGTTGTCGGACAAGAGTGTCCGACCCACAGGATTCGGGTATAGTCTTGCGAAGACGCAAGGAGCGGACATGCGGATGCTACTGAACTGGGTGCTGAGTGCGCTGGCAGTGTGGATTGTGTCGCGTGTGGTGCCGGGAATTTATGTCAGCGGGCCGTTGGCGGCGTTGATTGCGGCGCTGGTGATTGGCTTCATTAATGCGACGGTGGGAGTGGTGCTGAAGATTCTGACGTTTCCTCTGACGCTGGTCACATTGGGATTGTTCTGGCTGGTGATCAATGCCTTGATGCTGAAGTTTACGTCTGCGCTGGTGCCGGGGTTTCAGGTGCGTGGATTTTTCGCGGCGTTTGTGGGCGCGATTGTGCTGAGCCTGGTGAATATGGTGCTGAAGTGGCTGGTGTATCCGTCGGATAGACGCGGCTACTAGCTCCTGGCTTCTAGCCACGAACGCCCATTCCTACACTGAACTTTCCTTGTTTAAATTTAGGTCCCCCGAGTTAGGCGTGCATTCTCGGCTTTCGACTTGCGCGGCTTTAAAGACTCCCAGTCTTCGGGGGTGAGGGCGCGGCCGAGGTTGCTGAATTCGCCGGCGCCTTGCAGGAATTCTCCGCCGTCCATGCGGATGACTTCGCCGTTGATGTAGCCGGAACCGTCGCTTACCAGGAATGCGGCGAGATTCGCCAACTCTTCCGTGGTGCCGAAGCGGTGCAGCGGATTGCGATCGAGTGCCAGCGCTTCGAGCTCGGGACGGGGCAGGAGTCGGGAGAAAGCGCCTTGTGTGGGAATAGGGCCGGGGGCGATGGCATTCATGCGGATTCCGCGATTGCCCCACTCGACCGCGAGACTGCGGGTGAGGGCTTCGACTCCGGCTTTGGAGACGGCGGAGGGGACGACGTAGGCTGAGCCGACCGGGGCGTAGGTGGCGGAGATGCTGAGGACGGTGCCTTGGTGGTTGGTTTTGAGCCAGCGTCGTCCGCAGGCCATGGTGGCGTGGAGCGTGCCGAGGAGCACGATGCCGATTACGGATTCGAAAGCGCGTGGGGAAAGCTCTTCGGTGCGGGCGATGAAATTTCCGGCGGCGTTGTTGACGAGAATGTCGAGTGGGCCGGCGCTCCAGATGGAATCGATCAGGCTCTCGACGGCGTCGAGATTGCGGACATCGCAGGGGAGAGCGTGGATCGGGCCGTGGGCGCTGAGTTCGGAGGCGGTTTGCTGGAGAACCTCTTCGCGGCGTCCGCAGATGTAGACCGTGGCGCCGAGTTCGAGAAAACGGCGAGCCATGGCTTTGCCGAGGCCGGTGCCTCCGCCGGTGATGAGGGCGCGTTTGTGGTGGAGAAGATCAGTTCGGAACATTTGGCACCTGCCTTAGTTGAGAATTGAATAATTTGGTAATCGGGTAATTTTGTAATTGAAAACCTTAAGACTTGGAGCATACGAATTTTCAATTACACAACTACAAAATTACACATTTGCGGCGATGCGGAAGCCGTAGTCGGCATAGTGGAAGTCGGGAGGGATGCTGGAGCGGGCGGAGCAGCGGGAGACTTTGACGTGATGGCGCCAAGATCCGCCGCGAGAGGCTTTGCGCTGGCCGATTCTTGAGTGAGGCTCGGGGCCGCGTGGATTGCGGTCGGGCGAGGTAGCGTAGTAGTTGGGATCGTACCAGTCGCTGCACCACTCGTGGACGTTGTCGCAGATGTCGTAAAGGCCGAGGGTGTTTGGGGAATATCGGGCGACGGGCTCAGGTCCGGTTTGCCAGCGAGTGGCGTAATCGGGAAGAGATTGCGGCGGTTCGTTGCCCCACGGAAAATTGTTCTGTTCGAGATCGCCACGGGCGGCGCGCTCCCATTCGGCTTCGGTGGGAAGACGGTAGGCGCGGCTGGTTTGTGAGGACAGCCATTGACAGTAATGGTCGGCTTCGAACCAGGAGACGCCGGTGACGGGCTGTTGGGGGTCGTTGAAATTGTTGTCGTTCCAGAACGGCGGAGAGGGTAATCCTGTGACGCGCAGGTAGGTTGCGTATTCGGCGTTGGTGACTTGAGTGGCGGCGAGTGCGAACGCGTCAACCCAGACGCGGTGAACGGGACGTTCGCAATCCTGACCGGAAGCGGAGCCCATGAGGAACCAGGCTCCGGGGATGGAAACCAGTCGAGGCTCGGTATAGGGGGCGGGGCCGGGTTGGGAATGCGAATGAGCTGCCGACATTGCTTTACCTTGGGATGTTGCCGTATGGAGACGGTCTGGATAAAGTTTAACAGCGCTGATGGAGGGCTGCGATGGCAAAGCAAGCAGACGACTAACGTCCGCGCAAGGTGCGTACTACCTCAGCGATATTGTTTTCCTGGAAGAGGCGGATGGCGGCGATGCCGGCTGCGCCGGCGTGCAGGCAGGACTCGGCGTTCTGCAGAGTTATTCCACCTAGTGCGAGTACTGGGATTTTGGAGCGGCAGGCTTGGTGAAGAGATTCGAGGCCAGCGGGCGTGGCTCCGGGTGCATCTTTTTTCTCGAAGACTGGAGCGAAGACGGCGAAGGTGGCCTGGTTTGACGCGGCTTGCGCTACTTCTTCCGGTGAGTGACAGGAGACGGAGATCACGGGACCTCGAGGTGGGATTTCGTGGGCGAGTCGCTCGCGACCACAGGTTCCATACCATGCTGTTCTAACTTCTTTTGGGGAGACATCATTGGCTGGGAGGTGAACGCCATTGGCTTCGGTGGCTAGAGCTACGTCAGTGCGGGAGTTGATTAGGAGAGCAGTTCTCAGTTCTCGGTTCTCAGTTCTCAGTTTCGCGTGGTCGCGGATGATTTGGATCGCTTCGCGGGCTAGCGACTCCAGGTCGCCGGAGCAGAGATCTTTTTCGCGGAGTTGAATGTAGTCGATGCCGGCGCTGGCGGCTTCGGCGATTTTGTCGAGCAGACGGAGGCGGCGTGTGCGCTCGTCGCCGGGGAAGGCGGTGCGGTCGGTGATGTAGTAGAGGAGCGCGCTTTCAGCCATCAGCTTTCAGTTTAGAGCAAGAATGCGGCCTGCCGTGATGGAAGTGCCTTGCAGAGCCCATGGTGGCGCGCGGGCGGGCTAGGGAGCCTTCGACTACCCATTGGCTTGCGCTAAGCGCGCAAGCCAACGCTCCGCTCAGGATGACAGACCAGACAGGATCGAGAAGATTCACGGCCTGGTCTTGGCGATTTCGGGGAGGACTTCCTGCTCTTTTTCTTTCTTGGGCGAGCCGCCGAGGTGGTGCTCGGTAAGGCCGTCGCGGAGGAAATTGAAGGCGTCTTCGGGAGAATCGACGAACTTGAACAGGTTGAGGTCGTCCGGGGAAACGGTACCGGCATCGACGAAGGCCTGAAAGTTCATGATGCGATGCCAGTATTCGCTGCCGTAGATGACGACGAGAATTTTCTTGGCGAGTTTGTCGGTCTGAGCGAGGGTAAGGATTTCGAAAAGTTCGTCAATCGTGCCGAAGCCACCGGGGAAAATCACCAGCGCTTTGGCGAGATAAGCGAACCAGAATTTGCGCATGAAGAAATAATGGAATTCGAAGTTGAGCGCAGGCGTGATGTAGGAGTTGGGATTTTGTTCGAAGGGTAGATTGATGTTGAGTCCGATGCTCTTGCCTCCGGCCTGGTGGGCACCCAGGTTGGCGGCTTCCATGATGCCGGGGCCCCCGCCGGTGGTGACGACGAAGCGGCGGCGGCGGGCGGGAATTTGAATGGACCATTCGGTAAGAAGAAAAGCCAGGCGGCGCGCGTCTTCGTAGTAGCGGGCCATATCGACGGAGGCGCGGGCGCTCTTCAGGCTGTTTTCGTGTTGAGGCGCGGGGATTTTTGCGTCGTTCTTTTCCACGGCAGTCAGATTCTTTTTGGCGGCATCGCCTCCCTGAAAGCGCGCGGAGCCGAAGAAGACGACGGTGTCCTGGATCTGCTCGCGGCGAAAGCGCGAGAGTGGTTCCTGATACTCCGAGAGGATGCGGAGAATGCGGCCGTCGGGACTGTTGAGGAAGGGCTCGTTTTGGTAGGCCAGAGGAGCGGATTTGAGCTTATCAGCCATGTAGGAAACTCACGTTCTGAAATCTAATATTTTGAGATGCAGGAGCCGTTTGTGCAGGCTACCACACCAGGGCCATCTCATAATTGAATCGGGGAGTAAACGACGTTACCTCCGGGGCTAAAGAGGGTGCGTGAGAACTAGCTTGTAATTGTAGGCAAGATGAGGCAGAAAGATAAGGTATGGGACGATTTCTGCCGTACGAGC
>CZKH01000007.1_pt1 | contig 18033 bp, 11 predicted proteins | sample 682611 | NCBI WGS metagenome assembly CZKH01 (sample SAMEA3539301, study PRJEB10725) | soil metagenome | biome: tundra; feature: field; material: soil | place: USA | collected 2010-05 | depth 0.15 m | reverse complement strand
GTCGCCGATGGCTGAGTGCCCAGAGCTTACACGCGGAGGCGAATTGGCCTCAAGAGTCCCTGTACTTCTTCCAATCGTCTTCCATGGCTTTGGCCATATCCCTGGCCGCAGAACGCAACCAATTTGATTTTCTGCGCCGCAGATCCCTAAGAATGTTGGCGACTTGGCGTTTGCTTCCCAAGTGAACATTCGCGGCTTCAGAGCCCATGGCATAGAGAAGCGTTTCTTCGTCGCGCTCTTCGGGCAAGTCGGCAATCTCAATGGGATTTGATTCCGGTGAGAGGCGGCGAATTAACCAGCATGTGGCACCGCGTCGTGGGGCAGTGAACCGTTCTGTGGCGTGTAGCGCTCCATGGCGAGACCGTCGAAGCGGAACAGAATAACGAAGGCGGCGCGAGCTTTCTCAAGAACGGCAAAATCACAAACTTTACCGAACATGACGGTCTTCCCGCCGGCCAAACGCGAGGCATTGTTCTAGATAAGGACGGGGTAGTCTGGGCAGCGTTTGTGGGGGGATTGGCGCGATTCGATGGCAATCATTGGCAGAAGATACAGATGGACTGGAACTATCCAGGAAAAACTGCATCGAGCGTCATTGTTGATCGTGCGGGGACTGTTTGGGTAACGAGCGAGGATAGAGTTTTCTTCTTGCCTCGAGGGGGGAGGCTCTTTCAGGATGCAGGACTCTCTGCGATGGCAGACATGCTTTGCCTAAGTTCGGCAACTTTGTCCTGCAAAAGTTGGCGCAAGTCATCACTCATGATTAGGCACGTGGACAAACGGCGTCTCGCCGACATCAAGAAAAAACACGCCTGTGAATAAGACCGTTCTCTAGGACGCTGCTGCAAGCAAAAATACGGAACCTGGATGGACGGGTGTGCTGGTTTTACGAATCTCTCAAGCAATTGGGTCAGTTGTGGCAGGAGCAGCGACAGATTAAAGGAGTCGAACAATCACGGGACCCTACTGAACTTCAATCGGTGGCGTCACCAGCGGTCCGCAGAAGACTGCTTCCGTGGCGCCAGCGGGGATACTAACTTCGCACGGTTTGGTTGAGGTTGGCATGACATTTATGGGAAAGAATTGCGAACCGTGCCGCTGATTGCATCCTGCAGCTCGATACTATTATCTTCTAAAGTTCTGCCCGCCGCACGGCTAAGTTCAACTTTAGCTTTTTCGTAAACCGTCAAAGCGGTGACCAAGTCGAGCTCCGCAACCGCTAGATCGCGCTGGGAGGTCATGGTCTGGTAGGTTGACCCGGCCCCGAGCGTTTGTTCCTTTTGCACGATTTCGAATGTGCGTTGTGCCAGATCTCGGGCCTTCCGGGCTGCATCGACTCTGGCGGCGGTTTGTTCGAGCGCATATTGTGCGTTTCGTACCTCGATGCGAATCTGTTTTCTCAATTGCTCCCGGCGCAGTTCGGCCTGACGGTATTCGAGTTCTGAGCGGAACTGATCGGCCTTCGCAACACGATTCCGGAGCGGAATGTTGAGATTCAATCCGATGTAGTAGTCCGGAGAAGAATTGTTGAATGCGTTCTCCAGCGCACCCGAGAAGTCACTGGGAACGCTTGATGAGTTCGGGACGCCAGGAACGTTATAAATCGGATTCAGAGGCCCAGCTAATCCCGATCCTCCGTAAAATCCCACCAACGAGAGCGACGGCAACAGTGCGTTCCTCGCGGCTTTGCGGCTGATTTGACGATTTGTGAGATCAACATCGGATTCCGCGAGTTCGGGGCGGTCGTGCAGCGCCTGCGAGATGAGGTCTTGCACGGCCCGACTGACGGGGGTCTGCGTCGATTCCAAACGGTCCGTAGGAATCACCGGCATAGATTCCAGAACCGGATCATCCAGGCTCTTGGTCAGTGCATTCTTAATAAGCAACTCCTGCAACTGCAGCGTGGTGCGCGCGACGGTCAGATCCTGATCGCGCCTTGAGACTTCGGCTTCGGAGCGCATCACATCCATCGCCGGAATGCTATTCAGCTGGAGCTGTTTCTTTGCAGTTTCTAAGGACTGCTGTGCGAACGCCAATGATTGCTCACTCACTTGAGCCTTTTCATAGGCATTCACCAGGTCCCAATAAATGTTCTCGATCTGCGTGACCGTACTGATCACCTGATCTTTGAAGGCAATGTCAGAGATCTTCTTATTGTTACTTGCGATCCGGAGATAGCGAAGATTGGGGCCGAAGCCGAAGCCGGCGAGCAATTGCTGTTGGAAGGAAAACCGGTACATCGAACTGAGGACGGGGGACAAATTGAAGAATGGACTATTTGTGGTCTGTCGGCTGTTGTTGAACTCCGCCGAAAAACTGGTGCCGGTGGGAAAGGCTTGCGAATAACTGACTGTGGTTTGTCCAGTGTTGAGCTGGAGCAACGGGATGCCGTAAATCTGCAGGTTGGCGAGCGGAGTAGTTTGATGTTCTGCTCCCACCGAGCCGGTAATGACGGGATCGTAGGAAGCGACGGCAGTCCCAGCGCCCAAAGTGGACTGAACTAAGCCAGATGCTCCGGCGCCTGCGCCGCCTGCGCCGCTCGTCGTTCCTCCGGCGCCCGCTCCTGGAGCGCCTGCGCCAAAACCGCCGACTCCTCCACCTGGAGTTCCCTGCACTACGCCCGTGTTTACGCCCCGAAAAGTTCCGCCGGCTCTTGTCCGGAGAATGTCCATGTTAGCAATCGGCAAATTATATCGGGCGATCGCCAAGTCAAGGTTATTCTCCAAGGCCAGCCGAATCGCGTCTTTGAGCGATAAGTGCAGCTTGCCATCACGGATCAACTGGCCTAGCAAAGGAGAATTCGTCATCTGCGGCTCAGGCACGTCGTTCGGCGAGTACGCGCTGAAAGGATTGTGCGACTTCGACATCTCGAAGGAAACAGATGTGTTTGTCTGGGCCAGGGCCATCGTGGTTAGGCAGATCACAAGCCCCGTTGCGAGCCGCCTTCTCATTGTTGCACCGCCGCATGCGGCTGGAGCTCAGGGTTGGGTGTGTCGCTCAACAGCCAACCATTACCTGCGGTTGTGGCGAAACTCGGATTTTTGTGCGATTGACAGAGGGAATGGCAACAGTCCTGGATCGAGCCGATCATGCAGGCACATCCGCCATGCGTTGTTCCATTTCCTCTTTCGCCACCAGCTTGCCGTCGAACAAATGGATTTCGCGCTGGGCGTGCTTGCTGAAGCGCGAATCGTGGGTCACCATGCAGATGGTCGCTCCTTCGCGGTGCAGGTTCTGCAGCAACTCCATTACGGCGTCACCGTTGCGCGAGTCGAGATTTCCCGTGGGCTCATCCGCCAGCAAGATTGAAGGATGACCGGCGAGCGCACGAGCCACCGCTACTCGTTGTTGTTGTCCTCCGGAGAGCTGGGAAGGATAGTGACGCACGCGATGCGCCATGCCTACTCGCTCGAGTGACTCCATCACCCGCATCTTGCGATCAGCGGCTGGCATTCCTTGGCGGTAAGTCAGCGGCAGCTCGACATTTTCGTAAATCGTCAGATCGCCAATCAGATTGAAACTCTGGAAGATAAACCCAATTTCCTGATTGCGGATGCGAGAGCGCTGGGAAAAATCGAGGCTTTCGACCGGTTGGCCATTCAAGCGATAGCGCCCGCCGGTTGGAGTGTCCAGCAAACCGATGATTGAGAGTAGCGTGGACTTGCCACATCCTGACGGGCCAGACATGGCGACGTACTCCCCTTGTCGAATTGCCAGGTGAACTCCCGAGAGCGCGTGAGTCTCAAGCTCATCGGTGTAGAAGATTTTCGTCAAGTCTTCGGTCTCGATCAGCAGTTGCCTTGCTTCGGTCATATGGTCTGCCTCGGTGCTTTACTATTAATCAAGCCGGATACGGTCGGTGTTGTCGGAGCGCGACATGTCAGACAGAATGACAGTGTCGCCTTCACGCAAGCCCCCAAGAACCTGGATCGAGTTCACAGAGGCGCGCCCAACTTTTACGGGGACACGAATAGCGCCTTTGCCATCGGAATCAAGTTTGAACAGGCTAATCGTGCTGCTTTCTTGACCGGATGCGGGACGGCCAACGTAAAGAACGTCATTGAGACGTTCCAGGTCGATGGTTCCATCAACGCTCAAGTCGGGCCGGGCTCCCTTGGGGAGTTCTGCCGTGAGCTTCACATCCACGGTGACCGTGCCGTTCTGAACAGATGGATCGACCCGCATCACAGTGCCAGTGACAACTCCGTTGTGAGTGTCTACCAGCACCGCCTGCCCGACCTGTACTTCGCGCGCTTGCGTCTCAGCCACTTTTAGCGCTGCTATCAGGTGATCTGGTTGGATGACCTTCGCCAGCATGGTGCCCGGCAACACATGCTGCCCCACCTGTAATGGCAGGTCGACGAGAACACCTTCGATTCCCGCGCGCACGCTCAGCGCGTCCAACTGCTTCTGCTTGAGTTCGGCGAGAGCGCGGATCTGATCCACTCTGACCTGCTGTTCGGCAAGCTGCGACTCAATCGCCTTCTGATTGATTTCCAGTCGTTCACCCTCAATGTGGTTTCGCGTGGTAAGCTCGTCAGCTTTGCCCTTTGAAGCTTGATACGCGAGGCCGGAAATCACGCCAAGATCGCAGAGAGCTTTGTCAGTCTGAGCCTGGAGCTTAGCCTGGCTGTACTCGGCCGTCACGGTTGCAGCTCCGGCTTTTTGATTCATCAGGTCGCTCTGCAGCCTATCTCGCAGACTTTGGTATTCGGCTTTCACGGCTTTCAATTGAAGCTTGGCATCGAGCGCGGACTGTTCCGCTTGCGGATTACTCATCTCCAGCAGAACGGTGTCGGCCTTCACCTCGGAACCGGGCAGCATACGGATCCGAACGACGGTAGCCTCCGTCTCTGCCGGTATTTGACGGGTGAACTCCTGGCTGGGAATTAGGGATCCGAGACCTCGAACCTGGCGGAGCATCGAGCCGCGCTTCACGGTATCGCTCCACACGGTACTGCGCTCGACCTCGGGCGCCGCCCTCTTCAGCCGCGACACGCCGATGGCCACACCTACGAGGAGCACACTACCGGCTGCGAGCCACGCGATCTGTCGGCGTCGCTTCTGGAGCTTGAATTCGGGCCGTATGATGTCCATAGTGTAAGGACCGTGCAAGTGCCAACCGCTTGCTTGAAGAAGGCTTCCCGTTCAAAGCCCCATGCGTGGGGCTCAGGCGCTTCCAGAACCATCTCGATTGCCGCCCTGACAGATGCTATTCGTATCTCAGGGCCACTAGCGGCGCCACTTTAGTCGCTTGGCGCGCAGGAATGTAGGTGGCGAGCACCGCAATCGCACTTAAGAACAATGCGGCGCCCGCATAGACCAGCGGATCGGTGGCGCCCGTCCTGAGCAAGTTGCCAGCGCCGCCCATCGTGAAACCTACAATCGATATTCTGGAAGCTTCTCTTGAGAGAACTAGTGCGACTGCCGTTCCAACTAATAAGCCAGCAAGAGTGAGCTGCATACCCTGGCGGAGCACTAAGCCGAGTATGTTCGGACGTTGCGCGCCCAAAGCCATGCGTATTCCGATTTCGTGGGTACGTCGTGCGACTGCATATGACATAACGCTGTACAGGCCGACGCCAGTCAGCAAGAGAGCTAGGAGGCCCAGTGCGCTCAGCAGACTCGCAGCGACTTTTTGGGGATACAAGGAGCCGGTAATGTAGTTGGACAGTGGGAGCGTATCGAAAATGACGACCTCCGGGTCCACCTCTCGGATTGCGCGTCGGACAGTAGCAAGTACCTGGTTCGGATCTCTGCTTGTTCTAACGTAAAATGCAAGGCCCATGTCAGAGCGATACATCTGCAGGTAGGGGACATAGAAATAAGGCATCGGGACTTCGGTAACGTAGTTGTATTTGCTGTCTTTGGCCACGCCGACCACGGTGATCCACTCCCCCCAACCGTGGACCTGGTGGCCGATTGCCTCCCCGTCTCCAAAAAAATGCTTGGCAAATGATTGGTTGACAATCATCACGTCTGAGGTTTTCTCATCATCATGTTCCGTAAAGTCGCGGCCTTCCACGATGGGAATCCGCATCAACGGCAAATAGCCCGGCGTTACCACGTTGCGGTATATTTTCATATTTTCGCCGGGGATTGGGACATAACCTTTGACTTGAAGTGGTTCCCACGAGCTCATTTCCAACCCGAGCGGCACACCGTCCGAGAAAGCAACGGAGGTAACCCCTGGTTCCGACTGCAGTTTTTCGCGCAATCGGAAGCTGAACTGGTCGCGTTCTGCCATCCCGTAGCTGCTTGTGGAATAAAACTCCGACAGCAAAACGTTGCTGGGATCGAATCCCGGATCTATTTTCTGGGCAGCACGAAAGCCGCGCACAAAAAGCCCTGCGCCGACCAGTGCCACCAGTCCAAGCGATACCTCTGAAATCACGAGGAGAGAGCGAACACGGTGGGTGTGCGCACCAGTTGCGTTGCTCCGTCCACCCTCTTTGAGGCTCTCGCTCAGGTTTGTATTGAAGGACTGAAGCGCTGGTCCTAAACCGGACAGCAGAGTGGTCACAACACAGAGCAGGCTCAAGAATGCCAACAGATGAAAGTTTGGCCGAATATCGAGCATCATGGAACCGTCGCTGACGGGCACCAGGTAACGCAATAACCCGCTACATAAACTGGCCATCAACACGCCAAAAACCGTTCCCATAAGGGCCAGCACAAGACTTTCTGTAAGCATAAGCCGGACTAGTCGTCCACGTCGCGCGCCCAATGCCAATCGCAGGGTGAATTCTCCTTGACGTGTTGTAAAGCGTGCTAGCAGAAGATTAGCTACGTTAGCGCAAACAATTAGCAGCAGAATTCCGCACACTCCCATCAGAATCTGCAGCGGCGCCATCAGCAAGCTTTGCGGACCGAAATGCGACTTCCACATTGGTACAACTGTTGCGCTGATGCCCTGGTTAGTATCGGGATAGTTTTTTTCCAATTCGCGGGCTAATCCAGTGATTTCGGCCCGTGCCTGTTGTACCGTCACGCCCGGCTTTAGCCTTGCAATGCCCAGTAGGTCACGGTGTTGACGGTCAGTAAGCTCCCAGTTACTTTTGAACCCAGAGAGTGCCGGTCGCATTACCAAGGGTATCCAGACATCAAACGCCTCACCGGGCATGGATCCCCTGAACTCCGGAGGAGTGACACCGACTATCGTAAGTTCGTGACGATTTATCCGGATAGTCCTGCCCGCAATCTTGGGATCGGAATTAAAATGTGATCGCCAAAAGCGATCGCTGATCACAGCGATCGGGAATCCACCCGGGGTGTCACCATATTCCTCTGGTACGAAGACGCGTCCTAAGGCTGCTTTAACTCCCAAGACCTGAAAATAGTTTCCCGAAACAAACTGTCCCCACACCCTTTGCGCGGTGCCGCCCTCTCCAACATTGAGCGCAGTGTGCCGTGCTAAGGCAAGACCAGCAATCAGACTCAGATCATCACGATAATCGCGAGAATCAGGATAGGAAGTGGTGATAGCTTGGCCGTTCGGAATGAGACTCTCGAAAGCCACCAGTCCGTCCCCATTTTCGACGCCGGATAAGGGATGGATCAGAATAGTGTCAACCCACCCATATACCGTGGTCGTCGCGCCGATTCCGAGCGCAAGAGTGAGGACCGCGACAGCGGTGAAAGCCGGGTTCTTACGCAGCATGCGAGCGCTATAACGAAGATCCTGCCAAAGTCCTTCGACAGGAGAGGCCTGTCCCGATGTGTTTGCCGGTTCTTGGCCTCTTTGTCGTAACGACATGGGGGTCCTTTCGAGCTCTCAACAGTCTCTCGATGGCGGTTTACGTTCCACCATCGCTTATAATCTGGCCGCATCTGTTTGGTCGTCCCAGGCGGAATCTTTATAGTCGGCCATTTTCCAGAAGAAAAACTGTACTGAATCGCACACTTCCGAACTTCGATGGGGACTTAATGGTGCGGGTCAGGAATCTCTTAGTTTCACCAAGGAGGACTCCGAGTTTTCCTGGCATCTTCCTCGCTTCCACTGGCTTGGACAGGAAGGGCGCATCCTTTTACCAAGCAAACCTGCAGCGATTCCACGCAGCCATCGCAAAGCTCCGTGATTGCTGGGATGCAGTTCGGCCTTATACGAATAAGAGCGAGTTAATGCCGCTTCTTAACTGCCTACCACGCGCAAGAATTAGGGACAAGGTAACTTCTCAGTTCCAGTTCTTCTGATCTTTCCATATTGTCGTAAGCGGCTCCTTCAACCCATGGCAGAAAACAATGGCATAGTTCTCTTCTTCCATCCCCCAGGGGTTAGTGTGCTCACCAACCCTTTCGGTAGATCTGCAGATTTTATTCAGATACCTGGACCCGTAATGGACGGTGATCACATTGTCGCCCGTGAACCCACGCGTCCCCCAGTAGTAGTAGTTGAGGTTCCCGCTCATTGCGGCAGGCAGCCCATATCTCGGCCCGAACATATCGATAGCGCTCGCCTCTCCGAAATTTCCAGCGAGAATGCCTGTGTTCCTCCTTTCCTCAGAAGGGAGGGAATTGTAGACGCGGGCCACATCGGCTGTGAGTTCCGGCCACCCGAACTGATCTCCCAAGAACTGCGGCAGCGGCCCATCGTGATGAACTTCGGTCTTCCTGGTCCTAATATGCAGTTTCTGCTGATAGGCGACGTAACCTGCCGGAGATAACAGCGGCAGTGCCAGAGGAGCCGTAACCGCACCGGCTACGGCGATTGCGATGACAATGGCGGCTTTAGGCCAGAACCTTCCGCGACTCGTGGGGGTGATGTCCAACCAATTCTCGCTGGCCACCGCGCCGCTGGCCAGGAGCATTGGATAAGCTGGTGCCAGATAGTAGTCTTTGCCATGCAAAACAATGAACATCACGAGTAAAATGAGATAAGTCCAGCCTAGTAGCCGATACCGCACTCCTTTCCCGGCGAGTACAAACCAAAGCCCAGCCAGCCAGACCGGCAATAGGATAGGGTGCATCATCAAGATCTGTTCTCGAACAAAGGCCACCGGACCTAATACGACATTCTTCCCAGTGGCACGAATATTATGCAGATCGTCGATTGTGGGAAAGTGATGTTGTGCCTGCCAGATCAGGTTGGGAAGAAAGATCAGAACAGCAATGAGCCCGCCAATCCATATCCATGGCTTGGCAAATTCCTTCCTGGATTGGGTCAGGATTAATCCCAGCAGCACTGCGAATCCGAAGAATAGCATCGAATGTTTGTTCATCATGCCGAGTCCAGCGAGTACGCCAAACCCAATCCAGAGCCGGGAGTCTCCCGTCTGGATAATACGGATTAGCACGTAGACACATCCCATCCAAAACAGCTTTTCGAAGAGATTCATGCTGAAGAGGCCGCCGGTTACCAGATACTCAGGTACGATGAGGGCGCACAGTCCGGCTAGGCCCTGTGCGAAGCGGCCGCCACCTAGTCGCCAAGCAATCAGCACGGTTATGGCCACGATCCCGGCTCCGCCGATTCCCGCAATGATACGCAGCACGCGGAGAGACCCTCCCAATACCAGAGCCATACGGGCGATCAGCGCAATCATGGGCGGCATGTCAACATAGCCCCAAGCCAGGTGATGCCCGCAAGAAAGATAATAGAGTTCGTCGCGGAAGTACCCATATCGTCCACTCAGGAGCGTATGGAGGAGCAAGACAGCGCCGCTGAGGCCAAGCACAATACTCAACGACAGCGGGGGCTCAGGGGAGTCGGTCTTCTGAGGTGCGGGCAAAACGTGGGGAGACAACATTTCTCGTGTGCTCATCCGAACAGATCTCGACCACTTTTTCACCATAAATACGCTGTCGGCGGCCAGAAGCACGATTAGTCGGTCCAGCTTGCAACGCTCAACCGTCGGGGCGACTGGGCTTACGGCCCATGGCTCCACTACGCCAGCCCCTGCTCCTGCATGTGTTTTCTTAAACTGAGTGGGCGCATGTCTGTCCACACTTCCTTGATGTAAGCTAGGCACTCTTGTTTCGTGCCCCTCTTGCCGGCATCTCTCCAACCTAAAGCGTTCTCTCGATGCGCAGGCCAAATCGAGTATTGCTCTTCATGATTCACCACAACCTCGTAAACAGTCTCATCTTCTTTATCATCAGGCATCACAGTCTCCCTATGTTAATTCTTGCATCGAACGATTCCAATTTCCACACTACAACAATCCTATTGGTCATTATTACTTCCTCTGATAGGCGGATACTTTCATACGAACTTCTGCAGCAGGTCCAGTGTGAGTCGATTCAGCCGCACGGGATCGGCAATCTCCGACCCTTCCGCGAGGAGGGCCAACTCAAACAAAAGCTCGACTGAGTTCCCGATAGCGGGATCCTCCCTATTCGACTTAAATCGTTCATTTAGCCGCGTGATAATCGGATGATCGGGGTTTAATTCCATGATACGGCGCTGTTTCGGCCCGCCCCCTTTTCCCTTCTGCAGCAGGCGTTCCAAATGCGGACTAAATTCGTGCTCCTCCGTCACAAGGCAAACGGGAGAACCGACCAGGCGCGCTGACAAGCGGATCTGTTTGACAAACTCATCCAGCCTTTTCTGACAGGCTTGGAGAAACGTTGCGCACTCCCCTTCTTTCTTCTTGAGCTGCTCTTCGATCTCTTTGTTCTCTTCCTCGGTTCCCAGATGAACCTTTCCTTTGGTGACTGATTTCAGATGTTTTCCTTCAAATTCATAAAGGTGCTGAACGAGCAGTTCGTCTACTGGGTCGCTGAGGTAGAGCACCTCATAACCCTTGTGTATCGATGCCTCAAGATGTGGAGAGTTTTCAATCACCTTGCGCGACTCCCCGGTCAGATACAGAATGTCACTTTGTTCAGGCCTCATTCTCTCTACATATCCGTGTAGAGTAGTCAACACTTTGGGGTCATGCGAGGATTCAAGAAATAAAAGAGGAAGCAATCTTTCCTTATTCTCATAATCGAACCCCACACCTTCCTTCAGAGCTCTGCCGAACTGGCTCCAGAACTTGAGATAGGTTTCCGGGTCCTTTTCACGCATTTCGGTGAGCGCTTCCAGCACTTTGCGCGTGAGCCACTTACGGATCTTTACGATGTCGCGGTCTTGCTGCAGTCTCTGGCGGGAAACATTGAGTGGCAAATCACTAGAATCGACTACTCCTCTGACAAAGCGAAGATATCGGGGAAGCAACTCGTCACATTTCTCCATCACCAGCACTCGCTTCGCATAGAGGTTAAGACCTGATTCTCCTGCATGATAAAAAAGATCGTAAGGAGCCTGGGCAGGAATGAAGAGCAACGCCTCATACTCGGAGGTTCCTTCCGCTTTGAGGGGCAGCGCTTTGAGGGCGTCGGTCGAATCATTGGAAAGATGCTTGTAGAACTCGTTGTACTCACTTGCGCTCACCGTGGAAGGAGTGCGAGTCCAGATAGGTTTCATGGAGTTCAACGTTTTAGTTTCAATTGTTGCTTCTCTCGTCGAATCCTCTGTCTCGCCCGGTTCCTGGCTAGGCCCTTCATAAATGATCGGATAAGTGATGAAGTCGGAGTACTTGTTGACAATCATGGCCAGCTTCCACCGATCGGTATAATCCTCGATGCCCTGCTCTGAGTCAGGCTGCTTGAGTTGAAGAGTGATATCCGTCCCGCACTCTGCCTTTTCGGTGTCCTCCAGCGTGTATCCACCGTCGCCAGTAGACTCCCACTGGGTAGCGCCTGCTTCCCCAGCGCGGCGAGTGATGATGCTTACCTTGTCGGCCACCATAAATGCAGAATAGAAACCGACTCCAAATTTCCCGATGAACTCTGCAAGGACTTCCGAAGAGTGCAATTCCTTGATGCGCTTTCCGAACTCCTGTGTTCCCGATCGCGCAATGGTCCCCAGATTCTCAATGAGCTCATGGCGACTCATGCCGATCCCAGTGTCTCTAATCGTCAAACGCCGGCTAGCAACTTGCGGCGCGATCCGAATCTCGTACTTGTGATCATCCTCGACCAGTCCGGGAATGGTCAGCGCTTCGAAATGTAGCCAGTCCAGAGCATCGGAGGCATTTGAAATTAACTCCCTCAAGAACATTTCCTTTTGGGTGTAGAGAGAATCGACCACTAAGTGAAGAAGCTGCGTGGTTTCGGCCTGAAATCGAAAAGACTCAAGAACAGATGTGGTCGACATAAGTTTGTTTCCTATCTATAGCCTCGGTATGTCAGGGTGCCTGCATGTTCAGGCCTTTGAGCTCCCGTGACACGTTGATTGCCAGTCCATACAAAAACTATGCGTACTGAACGCAATGTCGCCTCTGGAACTTAACTTGCATTCTTCCAGGGGAGTGAAGTCTATGATCAACACATCCCGTATTCCCTCAATGCCATCCTGCACCACGTTTATTGGAGTCACATGATGGAAGACGTCTCTATCCCATACAATCAGGCTATCAAGGGCTTGCTGCAAGGTGGTCTGCAGCAGCAACTGACCAGCAGCGTTAACACCGTCGATGGGAGTGTTTCGGAATACCTGACTTTCTCCTCCATTTACGCCTCGTCGTTTGATAAGGTGTATGCAGGTGAAGGGTTCTCCGTCCTGGTGCGGGACACTGGGGGACGGCGATCCCGGCCTTTCCGGCAAAGCTATTGTCCTTAACAGATGAATACCAATCGATAGGGGATTGCGGGGCGCGTTGGGCCAGAAGTCTTCCAGTGGCAACAGACTCAGATCGAAGAGGATGAGCTCTTTGAGGAAAGCATTCGACCCAGCTGCGGCCGGTAACGGGGCGTAGGTTCGCAAACTTCCACGTTGCTCAGGGTTGATGTCCGCTGGCTGCTGGTAGTCGGAACTCATGTAGGAGCTGGAATAAAGTCGAAGGTCCAGCGTGTCAACCGTCGCGTAAGGCCCCAAAACATACCTGCCATAGAAACGCCTGCGAACTGGACCGTCACTCGGCGAATCATCATAGACCAATCCAAGGGAGGCGAGAGGAAGTTCAAGCTCCGGTGCCAGGTGAATATCGGTGCGGGCAAGGACACTGAACCCTTTGGTTGTGAGATCATCGCGCACAAGTTGTTTCTTGCTCGTGTAAAGTCTGTCCATTGCGTCAACCACCAATCATGACCGATTATTCCCCGGCAACTACGAAATGGGAGAAATGTCTTCTCACAGTGGCAATAGGTAAGTGCTTCTTTATTCGTTACATCATGTCTGAACGCGTTGAGATAACACAATCCAGGATACCGAACATCTACCAATGTGCAGGAACCCGAGTTCAGCGTGGCTCGTATGAAGCTAGTTTCAAAACGATGATGCTTGCGGCACAATCCGCTCTCTGGTAATGCGGCTCTGCCAATAGTTCATTCACAAACTTGGTCACGCCCGCGTGACCCTCATCGTAGTCGTGAAATGCGATATAGGCCCCCGGCAGGAGCCACGGTTCGAAGTGTCGGAAGTCCCGGCGGATATTGGCATAATCGTGAAGGCCATCGATGAACAGAAAGCCAATCGGCTTGTCCCAGAGCACTTCGTAAGAGCATTTAGAAATGATTTCAACTTTATCCGACAATCCATTCGCGGAAATATTGCGCTGGCAGGTGGCCAATGAAGATGGAAGGAGTTCGACTCCCACATCAGCTCCGCCTACCACGCCTTCGTGAGGATCGATCGCGTAAACCATGGTGTTTGTATCCAAGGCCTTCACAGTGCTACCGAGCACGACCGTCGACCGGCCACAGAAACTTCCAACCTCAACGACAGCAGGATTGCCGGGCAAAGCACCCAGAGCGTGAGTCACTGCAGTCATCAGTAGGCTGGCCTCAGAGTCCTGGAGCCACCCCTGTACTTGCCTCATCGCAACAAGGACTGACTCATGCCGCTCGTTTCTCACGGAATGCATTTTGGCTGCCGACAGATTAGTGACTTCCACTGACATTTCGCCGTTTTCTGAAGCCCCTGTCGCGGTTGCGAATGGTATTCGTAATGCTTTCCCTCTGATGTGCTCTTGCCCAGCCTCTACGCACATAACTCCGCTACATAATTTACCAGTACCAGGCTGTGCTGAAACGGAACCCCGGGGACTAGCAATCGCATTGCAGGTGTTGGAAGCGTTACGAGCAGATTAGGCAACGCGATGTTAAAAGGGTAGACAGGGCCGCCCAGGCGTTAGGAAATACGTAGACACCACAACTTATTGGACATCGGCCGCATACGGCTTCGGCACATACTTCCTTGAAGGTTCCACAGAGGAAGCATCGATCTCAACCGTGAAAGCACGTGCGATTGAATCCAAAGCAACAACCATCCACGCGGTATTTTTCCTCTGCACCAATATGCCTTCCATGCCAGACATCACTCCATGGATAACCACCACATGCTGTCCTGCCGTCAGATATGGATGCGGTTCTGCCTTACCCTCATCCGTCCCGCGTCTGAGCCAGGCAATCTCGTGCGCCGAAATTACCCATGGTGAAATCTTAGGGCCAACAAAGGAGACTATATTCGGGAACATCAGAACCTTCATTCTCTCTGGAAATGACGCTTTTACGAAAACATATCCAGGGAACAGTGGCGCTTCCAGCATCACTCGGCGATCCTTCCATTGATGCACAGACTGATAACATGGAAGGAAATGCTCGATTCCTGTGATCCTAAGCCGTTGTGCGGTCTTTTTCTCTTGATTCGAGCGTACGAAAAGCGCATACCATTTCGACTCTTGTAAATTCTCGTGCGGAGATATTTCACACATTATCTTCTTGTGCCTCGTTTCTGCCGGCCAGTCGTTGTACGTAGCTTCGCCCCATTCCTTACAAGGCTCCTTTTGCAGGCTGATTAAGAGACCGTGGCAGGCCAAGGTTTCCGCGCCTACGGCTTTCCAGTTCGTGTCCCTAGTAGAGTACAAACGACCGTTGCTTCAACACTTTCATCGCGGCGTGCCCGTTCGACCCGATCTTGAGTAATAACCATGACAGTTTATGGTCGATTGCGAAGCTCCGCTGCTTATGGACGGTACTTACGCGCGAGTCCATGGTCATCCTCACTTATAGTCGTTACAAGCTGCTTTGCTCGTTATCGCCACACACGTATACCATCTAGATACAACGAAGGAGTGACGACCTAATAGCCAGATACGATTAAACCGAGCCATAGTGAGAGCACTTTAAAGCCATTAAGGCCACCCTGTCTGTTCAAAATGGGACACCTATTCACAAATGGGACACGCCCTTGAGGCCCCCGGCGTGGGGCGCGCGTGAAAAGAGATAAGTGATGTAGAAGCCAACGCGCCATGTTGGTACCATCATGAAGTATTATCACGAAAGGCTCTCAAGCTCGCGTCATCAAAACAAATGACTTATGCGGATAAGCCTAAGTCAACTGTCGAATTCGCGAAGACATCTAGGCAGGCTGCACTCAATTCTTCTGCCAGGAACTGGGCATGGGGCTCACGCAACAAAGTTAGATGGTTGCCGGGGACGAGACCGTACTGAACTTCGGCGGTGTAATTCTGCCAGGTTTCGATAGACTCTTGCCTTGAAATCGGGCTTTCTCCAGAACCACTCGAGTCAAGGTTCCGTTTCGCAAGGGGGACGGCTTCCTGCGCATTCCACAGACGTGCCACGAGATTGATCGGCTCCGGGTTAAACTTCTCGAGAGCCCGTACATGTCTGCGATAAACATCAAACAGTCGCCGCGCCGCCGCTGGATCCATGCCACGTGGAAGAAGGCCAGCAGTTACTCCAACTTCCTGAACTCTGGCCATACGCTGATCGGGCGTTTCGTAGACGCCATCGATTGTCTCTATAGCTTCTTCTGAGAATCCGAGAGTCCCGAGAAAAGCATTGAAAATGACTTCATCATCCTCTTGAGTTCCCGCACCTTTTCCTCCTGCGGTGGGCAGATAAGAATCGACCAAGGCCAGGAGGCCTACTTTTTGATTCTGCTGCTGTAACTGGCGCGCCATCTCGAATGCCACAACCCCTCCCATCGACCAGCCTCCGAGCAGATAAGGCCCGTCTGGCTGCACTGCCCGCATCGCGTCCACATACTGCATAGCCATCAATTCGATGGTGGTCTCCCCGGCATTGGCGTCTTCCACGCCAAGATCTTGAAAGGCTAGTAATGGCTGCTCTGGGTGCAAATGACGCGCCAGGCTGGTGAATGCGAATGCGCTGCCGCCGGCGCCATGCACAAAAAACAATGGTGGTCTCGATCCTCGTCCTTTCACTTTCACGATCGGCGACCCGGGGATGACGGAATCACTGGCACCGAGAACTGACGGGCCAGCCCAGTACTTTCGCAGAATAACGGCGAGTCCCTCTACGGACGGATGACGGAAAAGCATCGCCAACGGCAACTGCATCTTCAGTCGTTGCTTGATTAGGAATTCCAGTTGAACCGCCAACAGTGAATGGCCGCCCAAATCGAAGAAATTGTCTCTGATTCCGACACCTGTTTTCTTGAGAACCTCTTCAAAGATTCTTACCAATTCAAGTTCGATAGAATCTCGGGGCCCCGCCATAGATTCTTTAGCCTCGGGCTGAGATAGTTTCTTGTAATCTATTTTTCCATTACTAGTCAGCGGAAAACTTTCCAACTCCACCCATGCCGCGGGCACCATGTATTCCGGCAGCCGCTCCGTCAGGTGGCTGCGCAATTCCTGAATGCTGAGCACCTTCACCCCGGCTCTCTTTGCCACGTACCCCACCAGTTGCTTCGCGCCTGGCTGATCTTCCCGCATCAGCACCACTGCCCGCTGTACCTGTTCGTGGCTCTCTAACGCATTCTCGATCTCTCCCAACTCGATGCGATAGCCCCGCAGTTTTACCTGATGGTCCACACGTCCCAGAAACTCCAGGTTCCCTCCTCCACACCACTTCACCCGGTCCCCAGTCCGGTAGAGGCGCTCTCCCCCCACGCTACTGAACGGGTTGGGCACAAACTTCTCCGCCGTCATTTCCGGCCGGTTTACATAACCCCGCGCCAATCCCTCTCCTCCGATGTACAACTCTCCCGCCACTCCCACCGGTACTGCCTCATAACTCTCATCCAGCACATACACCTTACTGTTGCTGATCGGCTTCCCAATCGACACAGCCTCTGCCTGTTCTTCTCTGTCCAGAAACTCAAAGGTTGAATAGGTCGTATCTTCCGACGGCCCGTATAAATTGAACACCCGCTCAATCGTGCGCTGCTCATACACCTGCTTCACCAGTGTCCGGGATAAGGCTTCGCCCGCCAGGTTCACTACCCGCACGGACGCGGGCACAGCCTTCATCCGCACCAATTCCACCATGGCAGAAGGAACAGTATTCACGAGAGTCACTGTTTCCCGGTCCACCATACCGCCCAACTTCAGCGCATTGTCCACGATAAGCACCCGACCGCCGCGGCTGAGCGGCACAAATATTTCAAACACTGACAGGTCAAAGCACATCGATGTGGAAGCCAGCACTCCTGCCGTTTCCTCTTCGCTAAACACTTCCTGCGCCCAATTCAGCAGCACCGCCACGCTGCCGTGACGAATTCCGACCGCCTTGGGCCTTCCCGTGGACCCGGAGGTGTAAATCAGATATGCCAGGTTTTCCCGACCCACACCGCTCACCAGGTTCTCCCCACTCTGTTGCCCAATCGCGGCCCCTTCCTGCTCCCAACAAATCACTCGTCCCGCGTAAGACAGTCCGGCCTTCTGTCCCGCCCTTTCCTGCGTCAGAAGCACCGCCACCTGCGCGTCTTCGAGCATGTAATCCAGCCGTTCCGCCGGATACTCCGGGTCGAGCGGCACGTAGGCTCCGCCCGCTTTAAGAATTCCCAACAAACCCACAATCATCTCCAGCGAGCGCTCCACGCAGATTCCCACCCTCACTTCCGGCCCGACTCCCTCCCCCTTCAAGTACCAGGCCAACTGGTTGGCCCGTCGATTCAACTCGGCGTAGGTGAGTTTCTCCTCCTCGTACACCACCGCCACCGCCGCCGGCGTCCGCTCCACTTGCGCTTCAAACAACTCCTGCACCACCTGCTCCCACGGATACTCCCGCTCCGTCCGGTTCCACTCGTACACCACCTGCTCCCGCTCCTCCCGGTTCAAC
>CZKH01000036.1_pt1 | contig 19657 bp, 26 predicted proteins | sample 682611 | NCBI WGS metagenome assembly CZKH01 (sample SAMEA3539301, study PRJEB10725) | soil metagenome | biome: tundra; feature: field; material: soil | place: USA | collected 2010-05 | depth 0.15 m | reverse complement strand
TCAAAACCCCTCAATGAGCGAAATGGCCTGATTGCGTCACTCCTTCCTGATGGCCGAATCGCGGACGCAGCGGAAACTTCCGTTTGCGGGAATGGGCGTAGAATGGCAGTGAGACAGAGGTGCGACATGAGTCATCTTCTTCGCAGGCTGTGGCGGCGCGATGAGGGCCAAGACATCGCCGAGTACGCAGTGATGCTGGCAGTCATTCTGGTAATTGTAGTTGGTACGATCCGCTTGGTGGGAAGCAATGCGAACAACGTATTTTCGAATGTGGCCAGTTCAATTCAATAAGCTGCCCGGGACCGGTATCGAAGTCTAACGCCCGGCGTACACGCAGGTTCCGCGCTTCACAAAGCAATTTCCGCGCGCTATCCAGCGCTAGTCGCTCTGAACATTTTTGCTTGAGCCAGTCTTCCGTATCGATATGCTGTCTCAGATATATCGGCCTATTTTGCGCCATGAGAGAACACGTGGTCAATTGGGCCGTGACCGGCAAATCCTACAGCGAGCAACTGGGACTGGCTGCTATCGTCGCGGCGGGGGTTTGACCGTCGTTGCATTGGCTGCCAGCGCGCGCAGCTAGAACCTAAGGAACCAGAAGTGACCCTATTCTCTCTGGAAACCCCACGCTTTTAGATGAAGTGCTATCAAACGCTCGGCATTGTCCGCGAACTTAATGACCAAGTCTCTGGTCTTAGCCATAGCATCCCCCAAGGCCGAAAAGAATTCTTCCGTATTTGAAGACAACCCAACGAGAATCTCCGCAGCGACAACGTCAGCATAGGCATAGCTAATGTTGCCTCTGCGCTTTCCACGGCTTGAGACGAAAGGAGAGTCGATCCGAATGGTTTTGCTGATGATCGCTGCGAACGTCTCGGGTATGAAGTGGAAGACCGCCTGATGTCGCGCAGGATTAAGATGGGCGCGCTCAATTTGCTGAGCAGTACGGTCTTTCAAAAGCAAGCGCAGCCCACTCTGGAAATCATCGTCATCAAGAAACGGCTGATTCATCGCACGCACAAGTTTCAGTGCTTCGTACATAATGGCTGAACCGAACAAATAAGAATTGAGCCGATCCCGCTGTGCAGCCGGATCATCTTTCCCCTGTTTATCGACCATCACAGAGTTGACGAAATTCAAGGCGTTCACGGCGCGCGCCAGAGTGACGATATAGGCGAACTTTACATCTTTCCGACACTTCTCAAACGTATCGGCATCACAGATAATGTGCCAATCTGTTTCTTGGGTGGACATGATCTCCTCGCGTTCTCTCAGATGCGTCTCCCCTGCACGATAAATGTGCGTCACCGGAGATGGGCACGAATCCATGCAATCAGTTCCGCCTTGCGCCGTGTTGCCTTGCGGCTTTTAGTGCGGCGCGGGCGCTGATTCGTTTGTTGCGCGGAGCGGGTCGCCCACTTCACATTCCCCGGCTCATAGTGCCTGTTGTTGTCGATGCGTTCGAGCAACAACCCAGAAGGGCGCTCCCCCAGAATGGCAAAGAACTGTTCAAATGACTGAAAGCGGAACTCGATGCCGCGTCCTCCGTAGTCGGAGTAGCGGGCATCCTTTGGATTGATGCAGCGTTGGCGCGCCGCGTGATAGCTCTGGTATTCGGAGGTGTGCGCTCGCCCGTGTTTCGTAACCGCCTTTGCCTGCATCTGGTGGCCACACCCTAAGCACGAGTGGATATTACCAGTGACGACATTGGCCTTGAACATCGGAACGTCCCGCCCGCAGTCACAACGAAAAAGCCAGCGGATATGTTGTTTGCCCGCAGGCAATCGTCGAATTGCGATGAGCCGCCCGAAACGTTGACCTGCGATGCTCGATTCTCGCATCATTAGATGTTAGGAACTGGACTTGTCTCTCGCGTTCGCTGCAAGTTTTGTGTCGCGCACTCGGTAGGGAGCCTTGCGAGAGCCGGGAATAAAATCAATCCTCAGCCATCGGACGAAGTTGTTGGCCATGTCGATATACGAGGCTTGCGAACTTTGGCTTAGATCGCTGCTTTCAACAGCAGCGTAATAACCCTTTAGCGCCTCCTCGACTTCGGACATCGCGGCATTCGAGATTCGATATAGTTTTTGCGTCGAAGGCATTTGAACTTTAATCCTTCCTCTTCTCGTTCGGCTTCCAGAATCTCTTCACTCGCTCCTGCCTTTTCGTTGTGCTCTGCTGAATCGTTCTCAGGCAGTATCTACAATAGTTCGCTCGGAGAGACGGGGCTATAAGTGGAACCTCGTGCTTTCTGGTCGGGCTGTCGAGACATTAACCGGGGCGCGTATCCTCAACAACGCCTTGATTGGCGTTATCCCATCCACAGCCTTCGCACACCCCTTCTGGTAGGACGCGAAAACGGCCACACTGACTGCAAGAGACCATGCGAAATTCGTCTTCGGTGAAAGCGAACAGGGGATGGATGGGCACACCTTTTAACCCGCCCGGTGGATTGTATAGCTCGCAACGGCATTCGTGGCAATCTCCGTAGAGGGCTGACTCCGGGTATAAGGTACAAGTCCGCAGAATGTCCGCAAATGCAGGTATCGGCGTTCATTGCGTCGCAAGCCTACACCATCCCTTCGGGTCGTGCGACTTCTAAGTTTTGCACGCGTTTCTGCCCTTGTAGACGCGCTTATCCTCCGACGGTTCAGGCATCGCCCGCTGCCGTGAGTTCCCAGCCAGAATGCGCGCTGTCAATCTTCCGCATGATCGCCTCCGCCCACTGAACTGACGCGGCTATCAACTTGTCTGTCCTGGGACTTCCTTGCGGCCCTCCAAACAGATCGTCGGCAGTTCGCATGCGGTAGCGAGCGAATCGCGCATATCATCACAAGAATCGAAGCCGCTCTATCGTGGAGTGGTCCAAGGGAAAGACGACTTCACAGCCAGTTGATCTGCTAGTGGGAGTCGATGTGGAACTTGCGCTCTACGGGCACTTAATCGTGGCATCCGGCAAGGAGGGCGTCATTCACACATTAATAGCAACAATAGACGACAGCACAGCGACTCTGCCGGCTGATTATTGCTTCACCGTCGATTTAGTCGGCAGATCACGAATGAGTCCAGTAGTGATTCCCTTGAAGTCGTGTAATGCTGACACGCAAGTATCGATACCTGGCTTGAATACACTCGATTGGAGGCGTTACCCCAGCCTCGTTTATGACTCCCCAGATGACAGAAGGATTGTCAGAACACACGTTTCGGCCGTCCCTGAAGCAGCTCACTACAGACGGTTCAATGTAATGATCGCCGATCTAAACGACGGCCTGAAGTACGGGGCGATCACCCTCTACGTCCCAGAGTGCGAGGGCACTGAGCCTCTCCCAACCGCTAACCTTCTCAACGGAATGCCAGTGGGTGGGCTTGGTGCGAAACGCGACAAACCTGTTTTCTATTGGATTGATTGAGGCCGAGGGAGTTCCGTCTTTGTCCGACCCAAAGAGGTGTAGGCGTCCACCGCACTTACCGGACCATCCGTTACTTAAATACAGGAATGACGCAATCGAATCCTGATTGGATGTAAAATCGCTGTGCAGGGGGAACTCAGGAGTATCCTCATTCATACGCCGGAGCTGGAGCCAGTTGTCCCTGTTTAGTTTCACGCCGACGCCGAAAGCCGCGGACAATAAATGAACCGTTTTCCTGGAGTAGATTGCCCGCCACAGGGTCTTGCTCCTAAGAAGCGAAAATTCGATTCGGCCCGTGCCGCGGGGCTCCATTTCGTAGTCGTACGTATCGGACCCTATCTCCTCGATAACCCTTGTCTGGACTCCCTTTGGCAAAAAATTGTCCACTATGAGGTGCGGCCATGGGTAGGCGATTAACTCATCGATGACCTCTTGTTGTTTTGGCCGCAGAGAGGCCCTCACGACCTAATGCCCTCCCTCTATATGCATTCTGCCGTCAGCAGTGTCAGGACAAAGGCAAAGCGGAACGAGGCTAAGTCTTCATGAGTTTCTGCACTTTTGCTTCGATTGTTTTCAAGTCACGCACTTGCACGGGACCCTCGACTTTTTTGTCGAGTTGCTTCACGAGATCAGCAATGTCCTTGGATATACTTTCCAAGTCCAAGCGCTTCGCGACACCAACATTGTTGTCACACATATAGCCTCCGTCGAAACTTCGCCATCACACTATACTAAGGGGATAATTAGCGCAAGCAAGAATTATCCCGCGAGGTCGGTTCGTGTCCGTGACATCATGGGGACTATTGGATAGGAGAAAACGAAGAAACAAGCGGCTACAGCGGCGCTCGCCTACTCCTACGAATAAAGTAGCGGTTCTGCAGGAGATAGTGATCCAATAAAGGTGCCTCGCTCTCCATCCCCCCGTCATTACTCGTGATCTGGTTATTCCTGGCGCATCACGTAAGGACGCTGGTTCACACCGCGGCATATTGCCGACGAGCTTGACCACCCATAGGGGTCAAAGCCAAAAGAGCCCGGGAGAGTCTTGATCCCTACATTTGATAGTTTAAGTGTGCTTCGTTGGACCCACTAGCAGGTCAGTGACACATTTTGGTATATGGACTAGCCGATGATTTCCAGCAAGCCCGTACGCCTTTGCGCCATGAGACACGAGCGGGAGGTAATGCGTGCCAGAGTAAGGGGCAGCCGATTGCTCCCAATGCATCGTCGAAGTGCCCACGCAGGCGCGTCATCTCCATTTTGATGGCAGACTCCCGCATTAAGTGTTCTTGCATAATCCTTTTGATAAAAGGCGAGTCGAGGCAGATGCCAACAACTGCGGCTGGCGACTGGCTTCCACGGCGAAACAGATCAGCTTGACTGCTGCCAGCATCGCGGGCTGCGCAGGTTGTGAATCATGTTATGTTCCTGAATCACCGGCGCGGTGAAACCGCGCCGGGCCAAGGTCAATTATTCTTCATGAGTGAGCCAACCACTCAATCCACTTACCTACCTCGCGAGCGCATCCCCAAGAAAGCGTAACTCCGCCGCCGCCATGTCCATAGTTGTGGATAAGCTTTCCGGCAAGTGGACCTCTGTATTGCGGCTCCAAGCGCACACTGGGAACACGTCGTGGGCGATAGCCAACACTAACACTTGTAATGTTGGAAAAGATCGTCGAAGGAGACCCCAAGCTAGGTTCGAGCTCGCTGCACATTCGCACGATTCTTTCAGCATCACCTCTTACCCTCCACTCGTCGTCGGGCAGCGGCCATGAAAAATGCCTTGGAGAACCTCCTCTGCGCTCTCCCAAGGTTCCTCCCAGGACAACATCGGGCTTGGGGCCCCCGCGCGGCACAACGTAAACAGGGCGTCGTCCAAAAAGCTTACCGGTGTGCGCCAGAATGACGGAGTTAACACCTTTCACGGGTTTAACGTGAACAACTACTCCTTCCACGGGTTCCACGTCCTCGTCCGCGACTAGCTCACGCGCACCTAGGCCGCAACAGCTAACTACATAATCAAATTCCTTAGACAACTTTGACAAATCTCCTGGCAGGACATGCCTGTCGACAATCGTTCCGCCGAGTTCTGAGAAAACGTCTTCGAGCCTTCGCAAGTAGCAGGACATATTAACAACCAAGGTGCGGATTTTGCTGCCACTCTGGAACCGTCGTCCAGCACAGGACAAGTCGGGAATTTGATCTCTATTAAGCAATTGGAATGCTGTCCGGGGCATAGCTCTCCACCACATAGATTCAATGACTCCACTAACTTCCCCTGGCGGCATGGTGGAATCGAAATACTCCATCAGTTCGACCTCGGTTATTCCTGCTGCGGGGTCTGCAACGAACTCGTTCAGAGCTACGAAAGATTCCCACGCCCACGTAGGACGGTACCAACTGTGGTCAGGTGTAACACCAGTCCAAAAGGGATACCAAAAGGCCGCGGCGGCGGTAGAAGTAGTGTTGTCGCGGGTCGCATCGGCAATGTTTGTGAGGCGATGGCCCTTTCGAATCAGTTCGATCGCTGTCGTAAGACCGGAGACCCCTGCGCCGATCACGCAAATCGAAGGCATAAGCTTGGAAACTGGTCTTGCTTGTTCAACCAAGCAAACATCAGTTTCCGCGACCTCCATTCACAGACACATTAATCTAGGGTTCCCCTCTTTTAGCTCACTAGACAGCGCGTGTGCGTTGCCAGGAAGAAAAAGGAGTCGCAGTATAACATTGCGACTCCTAAGTTGCACACTAAAGATTTGAAAACTTTAGAAAAAGTTGAGTTAGAGTGAACCTTGAAGGGCCAAACTTCCAGTCAAGAAGTAGCCGTGCTTTTGGCAATACGAATCTATCTCTTCGCGCACCTCGGTGGCGGACTGCGCCGAGAACGAGGCGACTAGTTGGCTTTCCGGTGGAAGCTCAGAAGACGTTATCGGCACCTCAGCCGAATCCCACACTTCGGTAAAAAAGTCCTCTCCAGGAAGGACATTCACAGCGGTGCGATAGAGTCTGCAACGATGCGTGCGGCTCGCCCTACTTGCGACAGACAAGTTCGCAATCATTGTTCCGTTTTCTGACATAGCATTTGTTGTGCTGGTGGGCTCGATAGTGGACACTGGAATCTGCGCAGCCGGGGCGGGCGGGATAGCGATTGGAGGCATCTGCCGTTGCTCCTTCCAAGGTAGCCGCCTATACTACTACCCTCACTTTAGCTTGTAAAACGACTCCAACCCATCCTTGGGCTGGCGATTTGGTGTCCAACCCAGCTCTCCTCTCTAAGTTATTGAAGAACAGGCACTTACTTTACGTTACCAAGAGCCGCCGAGCCTGTCCAGTGACGAGGTTGGCACAAGTTGGATGCAGACCTCGCTCCGGCGGTTTGCGCGATTCTTGGCCGGGACACCTAGCGCCCGCCTGATTCGACTGCTTACAGTTAATCGTCGCGTAAGCTGAGCTGGCAAGTTACGGAAGGGCAGGAGTGTGTGCGTGGGAGGGGGAGCAATGATTTAAGCTAACCCTCAGGGTGTGTGCGCAGCAATGCATGAAGAGGTCCAGACGAAAATTCAAAACTAAAGCTCGCGGCTTTGAAGAGAACACAAACTATATCGCGGAAGGGGCACCACGTAGGCAAGGCTCCCGAACCGGGCATGATTCCTAGCGAGACACCCTCCGGAACTGAGAGCGGCGTGGGCGACGTTGGTGAAGGAATCGTATGTACGCACGGGATTGTCGCCAGACGATCCTTGACCCGCGTAGCAGTGGGCTTAGGCCATACTCTTATATGGAAATGCATCATGCGAGATCTAAGTGGGCCCATTCAACGGACGATTTCAGGCGGTATCCAACTTCGTTTGTTACCGTAGGCTCGGAAACGATAACTTGTCGCGGGTCGAAATTAAGTCCTGCTTCTTTGCAGGTAAGTTGAAGTGCGAGTCGGAGACGTTTGATATATTCCTTGATCGCTGACCGGCTGATCTTGCGTCTCAATCCATTATGAAGCATCGCGTTGGTGCCGTGTTTTATGTAAAAAGGGTCCGCCCTCATTCCCGCTTCAATCTGCGAAGCACTCTGCGGAAAATGTGGATGCTTGGCGAAGTAATCAATGAGCATCCGTAACGCCAGCGATAATCGAAGAGGATAAAACTTACTGCGATGCACAAGGTACGCAACGGCGATCTCTTCTCCCGTTGCACACACCATTCCAGGCTCTCGGAACCTGTGCACAATTCTTAGCTGCGGTCCTCGAGATTTCAATAAGCGCAACTCGGCTAAGAGCAAATCAACCCCGTCAACGACCGGCTGCATGCTATCTCTCATAGACGAACCGCACTCCTAGGCGCTCAAGCGAAAGTTGGAATTGAGGATCTCTTTTGACCGTTGAGGTACAGAGGAACAACGGCGTTGGTGGGGAACTGCGATTGGAGCATGCTTCTTGCAAGCGCCGGAGGATAGCAAGCCACGGCTGCGATGCATCGGAAACATTGACAACCAGAATGTCCCACGCCGAGTGCTCGTTGCGTAAGGATCGCAGTGCGTCTTCGAGTTTGCGATGTGTGGTCAAAGTGAGTTGACGCATGCGTAAGCGGCCCGCGAGTGTCGCCGCGTGCTCTAGGTCGCTGTCTAGGATTGCGACACGGGGCTGCGACCGGATGGTTGCGTGCAAGACCTGCTCCGGCCCAATGTGTTGCGAACCAGATTCCTCGAAGCCTTTGAGAGTCTGGGACGATCCTTGACGGATGGGCTTGGAGGCGCTAAAAAGAAAGGGCTTTGGTACTTGGTCGGAAGTTGCCGTTTCGGAACTTCCGGTGTGTGCGAAGTCATCGGCACCGCCCGGTATGGCGGTGGTGGCGCGCAGGATGTTCGTCATGACCTACTCCTATGGCGGATGTCCCCCGCGTAGCGGGGTTCCGGGTGGTCTCGTCACCACCCGGTTTTTCTTTGCTCAGCCGTTGCCGCAGCCGAGCTCCTGATCTCGCCTTCAGGCCAAGTGTGCCATCATTCCACGTACCGTCAATCGGCATAGGCGTCTACACTTCCTACAGTTGTCTTACTAACAATGCCTAAGCTCTTGATTTCCTTCGGACGACAAAATGTCCGCTACGCTTCGCGATGGATATTTCCCACCCGGCAGCGAATGCGTTTCGAATGGTTCGCCTTCTTAGGGTTCAAGCGAATCACCCTGCCGGGAGATCAAGCAAGCGTGGACATCTCCGAGATACAGCGCCTGCCCAACTGGGCGGATAAGAGCAGACGAACCATCGCGATCAACGTGGGACGATATCTCCAGTCCCTTGAGCGAGCAGAGTTGGACCTCGTCGATGCCGAAACCCGTTGGGGAGGCCCGTACCAGCTCAATGCAAGTGCTCTTTCTGTGGGGTTCGACATCCCTGTCGGCGAGGTCAGAAAACGTCTTCGGCTCGATCCCAGTCAATCCTTCCCAGACAGGAAAGAGCTATTCCGATTCACCCTCTCGTACGCACGGTCGCAATGGCTGATGTTCCGGGGAAAGCTGATTCGACATAGAACGGCACCAAAGGGTGAAGACAGCGCCTACCAACGTTTGCTTGGTCTGGCCGCCGACACGTCCTACAGCCCACACCTACGTTTGATCGCGCGGTTAGGGGCCGTACAGGTGCTGTTTGGGGTAGGACAGTTTAGGCTGGCGCGATCCATTTTGCTTGAGGACCTCCCGCTATTGCGCAAGACTCGGGATAAGGCTCTGAAAGCTCAGTTCTATGTGGCACTCGCTTGGTCCTATCAACGCGCGACGAGCGGAGCGGCTTCTGATCGGTCGGTTGAACGCGCCATCAACACGGCGACGGGATACGCGAAAACAAGCGGTGATCGCGCCACACTGGGCCTAGTGGCGTTTCGAACGGGTGGGTACCTGACGAAGAAGGGTCGCCATCGCGAGTCGATCAATCACCTCATCCAGGCGCTCGAAGCGCATCTGATAACTGGGAACTATGAGATGGTTGAAGCCTCTTGTGTGAACATCGGGAGCGTGATGCACCGGCTCGGGCACAGCCACTATAAGGAGGCGCGTGGATGGCTCTTGCTTGGAATTGCCATTGCCCGATGGATGAAGATCGGTCGCGACAACGCACACGGAGAAATGATTCTGGCCAAGATCTACATTGAAGAGGAAAAAGCTGAGAAAGCGTTTCGCCTCCTGAAGCGCGCGGAACGAATTGCGGAGCGAGCAGGGAATCAGGTGAATCTCGGAGACGTGAGAATGGTATGGGGGTTTTGGCACAAGCGGTTTGGAAAGCAGAAGGACCAACGGGATACCCTAGTGAACGCTCTGCGCACTTTCGGGAGAATTAGGGAATTTGATCGCAGGCAAAAAGAGCGCTACATGGCGCAACAGTTTCCAGAGGTCTGGCCCGCCGTGCTCGCTCGCTTATAAAGAAGCGAGATTGGGTGCGGAGATCATCGACCTACGCCGATGAGAACTGGCAGATCGGTAGTCGCGATCTGGTGCGCGGTTTGCAAAACGCGCTCCATGTCGGGGTCGGCCGTCAATATTCCGTCGGATTGGGTATGAGCGCGTTCCAAAGCCTCGGCGCGACGCTGGGCCTGGCTCATAGCCACTGCGGCTCGCAATCGCGGCGCTGCCAACGCGCAGACTTCATCCAGCAAGTCGCGCTGCTCTTCGGTAAAACAATTGGTGACCCGGCGATTTTCCAGATAAATCAATGCGAACGCTTCCTCGCTCGCCACCAGAGGCGCACACAAAACCGATCGCAGTGAGAGCTGCTGTATGCTGGGCTGCCGGCTGTAGGGCTCGGTGATCGAGGCGTCGCCGATCAGCACTGCTCTGCCGCTTTCCATCACGGACTGGGCAATCGAACGGCTCACTGCTTCCTCCGCCCGGGAGAGCGCCTCACTGCGAAAGTTGCGTGCTGCCGTCGCTCGGAATTCTCCGGCCTCTCGCACGACGACGAATCCACGATCAGCCCCCAGTCCTTCGATCAGGGTATCGAGAAGCCCGGAAAGTAGTTCGCCATACTCGCCTTCCTTCAGCAATGCTCGCGACACTCGATAGAGAAGGCCGAGGTGTTCGGCTGGAGGATTTTCTCGATTTACCGTCATGCCTAGCCTTTCCCTCGGAATATAGCACCAATGGAATGGAATGACTTGCCGCGCCCTTGTCCGCTGGCCGATGACTGCCAGGGGAAGTGGCAGTCGAGCTGCATATTGCGATCTCAGGACATGGTCGCGATTAATTCCTGGGAGAAAGCACAATGAAAACTAAGGCGCTTGCAGTTCAGCCAATTCCCGAGATGACAGAAAACCGGGCCAAGCGGTGCCAAGTTCCTGGGCGCTCGCCCTCGTCACATCAACGATGCCCAGCCCGCCTGGGGTTACTCGTCCTGCTGATTGTCGCCGCCGGTTGTAGCTCTGCCAAGAACGCTGGAGGCGGACCAGGGACGTCCATGCAGGGGACCTGGACTGTAACTGGGAATCTTAATCCCAACGCTACTTACCAGGTAGTGTTCGTTTCAAGTCCCTGCAGCGTAACCACGCCAGTGGGTACGTTCTCAGTACAGGGACCCGTCTGCTTTACCGCTAACAATAACATTGGGCAGGGCTCAATCTCCGGAACAGGGATACCCAACTCCTCGAAAAACACCGGGCAAGGAGTTCTAATAGGCGTGGCCGCTAACCCAGTCCCCTCTGGTGGGGTGTTCAACCTGCTCTTCGTCGCAGGCGACGCAAGTGGCACGGTTGTTGAGTTCACTGGTGTCGGGTCAGTCACCAATGGCACGATGACAGGAAATGGATCCTGCAGCACAAGCACGCCCATTTGTCAGGGCATGAGCAGTACGATCTCGGGCACTCACCAGTAGTTGCGGGGCCGAAATATCGTTCGACATTGGAGGTGCCAATTGACGTTGCGGTTCTGCCTTGTTCTTGTGTTTTTCCTTGGACTCCCAGCCGCGCTTTGTGCTCAGAAGCAGCAAGGCTCATGGTCTGACCTGCGTGGCCTGAGGGTGGGCCAGGGGATTGAAGTGATCGAATCCAGCATGAAGCGCCACGGCGGAGAATTTGTCAGCGTGACCGATGAGGGGCTTACCCTGCAGGAAAACGGCTCTGACGTCTCGGTAAAACGCGAAGACGTTGTCCGCGTCTCGACCGCCTCTGGCGCCAGGCGCGGCGAGCATGCCGTGATCGGCCTTGTAGCCGGCGGACTCATCGGGGCGGGCATTGGCGCTGCCGCTGGCTCCCGTTCGAAAGGCTGGGTAGGACTTTCGGAAGGAGTTGGTGCCCTTGTTGGCGTCGCGATTGGCGCCACGAGCGGAGCGATAGTGGGGGCTGTGATCCCCGCCCACACCACCATCTACCGCGCTGCCCCCGCTGCCGCCGCGCAATAGATGATCGTGCACCATCTATCAAGGCTGGGCGAGGCGAGAGCCGCGGCGACGAAGGATGCAAACGGAGGAATACATGCGAACAACGTTTTGGCGAACTGGTGGTTCAGCTCTATTGGCGGAGTCGGGCTCCGGTTGTGGCGGAGGGAGAGACTTGATCGCGAAGTCAGCCGGGAACCCCGCGGCGAAACCAAGGTCTCGAGGAAAACGTTGGAACAGCCTTGTAACGCTCGTGTACGTGTTGATCCTGGCCGCATGTGGGGGGTCACAAAAGGGGTGTCCGGCGGTTCTTCCGCCTTGTACTGCTAATTGTTCGACCACATCAGTCCCCGTTCCCCTGTTTCTTTACGCCACCGGCACAAATCAGATTCTGGCGTTCACCATCAACCAATCCACGGGAGCCTTGAGTGCGCCGCTGGTGGCGACAGGGCCAAACCAAAGCACCGGGATGGTCGCATCTCTGAACGGCCAGTTATACGTTTCCGATTTCCTGAACGATGCAGTGGATGGTTTCTCCATCAACTCGAGTTCGGGCGCTCTTACCGCTGTCACGGGCTCGCCGTTCTCGGTAGGGAGCACGCCGCCGGGCGCGGGCGGATTGACCGCGATCCAAGACGGTTTTCTCTACGCCACGGACCTCAACGCGGGAACGGTGGCTGGCTTTCAGTACGACTCTTCCAATGGAACGCTGACGCCCGTTCCGGATTCGCCCTTTCCAGCAGGCAACACCCCGGTGCAGGCGGCGCAGGTAGGCGATCAGTTCCTGTATGTGAGCGATCTGAATGACTCTGCGGGCGGGATTTCAGCTTTTACGATTAATACACAGAATGGAGCCCTGACTCCAATCTCCGGCTCTCCGTTTCCCACCGGCGCGCCCGGATCTTTCCCTGGGCCTTCGGCAATGGTGGTTAGCTCCAATAGTAATTTCCTTTATGTCGCGCTGGCCGGAACCGCCAATGCAAATAACCAAATCGCAGCGTTCTCCATCAACTCAACTACTGGCAGCCTTACCGCATTGCCCCAGTCTCCTTTCACCACTGGCAACGACCCGCTGCAGATGGCCTACGTGCCAATTACGGCCAGTGCGCAAGGTTTCCTTTACACCGCCAATGTTCAGGACAGCACGATTTCCGCGTTCACTGCGGACGATAATACCGGAGTCTTAACACAGGTACAGGGTTCTCCTTATCCTGCGGGAAGCTCGGTGGGGGGCCTGGCAGCGATTCTAACCTCAACGGAAAACACTTTCCTCTACCAATCCGATCCTCAGGCTATGACCGTCAGGGCCTACACGATCAACGGCACCACCGGAGAGCTTACTCCCGTGTCAGGCTCACCATTTTCTGCTGGGGGGAGCGCTCCGATGCTGCTGGTCGCAACTCCGTGAGTCGCGCAAACTTCGCAGGCCGGATGCAGAGAAGACATAACTTTGAAATCCACGCAATATTGGAGGAGTGCCATGAAAAATCTGATGCCCGTGATTGCCTTGTTATATCTAGTTTCGTCGGCAGAGTCGCCACGGCCGGAGGCAGGGACGTCGAGGAGCTCACTCCTATCTCCGGCCACCCCATACTTGCTACGGCAGCCCTTGAGGCAGTCAAGCAATGGAAATATCGGCCCTACGTTTTCAACGGTCAGCCCGTGACAATTGAAACGCAGATTACCGTTGTATTCCAATGCGCCTGCATCCAAACCTTGCCCGCATCCGGCAAGGTCGGAGCATCCGTCACCATCCTGGGAAATAATCTGAGCGGCACGACCAGCATCGCCTTCAACGGCACGCCCGCAACTTTCACCGTCATCTCCTCCACGGAAATCAAAACCACCGTTCCCTCCGATGCCACCTCAGGCCCGGTGCAGGTAAGCGGGCCCGGCGGCACATTCAGCAGCAATATCCTCTTCCGAGTGAGGCCATAGACTTCGTTCGAGAAGGCGGCACACTGACTCTACCTCATCCAGATTTAATCCCAAGGAGCCGATCAGCCCCGCCGATAGAGGCGCTCGCCATAGTTGGCGAAAAATTGCGATTTCACTCATTTGGAAGAATTCTTCGTGCAACGGGCAGCGGCTAGTGCTGCACTTCGTAGGCCAGCGACAGCCTGCCTGATCGGTAAACCCGAGTGCTGAGCAGCTTTAGCTTTGTAGGGCTGTACGGAGCGGGAAGCATGGGAATGCCCGCACCGAGTACGACCGGAATAACCATCACGTCGATTCTGTCCACACAACCGGAGTCGAGGAAGGACCGAAACAGGCTGCTCCCACCCATCAACCAAACATCTTTGCCGGTCTGAGCTTTTAGGGATGTCACCCACTCACGTGTCAACTCCGGCACTACCTTCACTTTTGGGTGCTGCTCCTGCTTGAGAGTGCGCGAGAAGACCACGCTCGTAATTCCGGCGAAAGTTGCTTCACCCAACCGGTGGACAGCGACCTCATAAGTGCGCCTGCCCATCAAGAGCGTGTCAAACTGCGCCCAAATCTCGGCAAAGTCAACCTCCGGGTCCAGAGTGATCCAGTCCACCTCTCCATTCGGGCCTGCGATGAAACCATCCAAACTCGCGGCGACTCCATATCGAATGCTCCGCATGCGCTACGCGCTCCCGTGGAAATGACGTTTCGGTGTAGGGCGTCAGTGTCTCACAACTAGACAACTGTTGATAAATCGCCTTAACACTCATTGACCCCGCTATCGCCTGATTACAACAGTTACCCGAATGACCCTCAGCGGGGGTTCGGAACTGGACGGAGATTAAGTTGTTCTACCCTGAACAATCAGGGTGTGCGTTACGCGGCAAGACATTGCTGCCTTGCCGCATTGGGTCAGCCTACTGTTTGGTCGCCGTAAACTGCATGTTGGATCCGTGCAACTTGTCCTCGACCTTGACGGCCATGGTTTTGCCGTCGGAACCCACTGTCCAACGCGCGACGCTAATCACCTTCCCGTCGCGCTTGTCGGTTTCCTCGATCGTATTCTTTCCCATACTCTTCACAGAGACGCTGGTAGTCCCGGGGTCCCCTTTGTACGGCGAGTCCGTGCCATCCAACTTTGCAACATAGGATTGGCCGGTCAGGTTGGTCATGCTCAGGCTATCGCCTTCCACCTTGAAGGTGACCGTGAGCCCGTTATCGGAGAGGGTCTCCATCTTCGAGGTCACCCAGGAGCCAGACACCGCATGTGAACCCGCAGGGCCCTTCGCCACTTGCGTTACGATTCCCTTGCCGGTGACCGGGTCGGCGTTCGTGTTGCTACTGTCGGTGAACTCGAAATTGGCTGTGTTCCCGTCCTGAGACACTACGGTTTTGGAGGTCGTGACCGTCTTCCCGTTCTTCTTGTCGACCTCCTCAATGGTTCGATCATCCACCACTTTGATACTGACGCTATCGATGTAAGGGTGTCCCTTGACCGGCTGGTCCTGGCCGTCCGCCTTTACATCAATTGGGGGCACGCAGGTCTTGCAGTGATACATCCCGTCTTGCAGCAGAAAAACGTCAGGTTTCTTTGGGAATTGCGCGTCGTTGAGATTAAACTTCCAGGTGCCGTCGAAGGCATTCTGTGCGATAGCTGGAATGGAAACTACCAGCACAATCAGCAGTCCAAACAAGAGTAGTTTCTTCATGCGTATCCTCCATGGAATTCTAAGATTGGGTTTCCTTGGGCGACTGGGCGACGACCCCAATGTACACTTGACCCTCCCCCCGTGCAATGATTCCCGCCAGACAGCATTCTCGCCAGATATGCGTGCGGAGGATCGCAAGACTTGGCAGAAGAGCATCGGGAGAGTCGACTCACACGCCCTCCGAGCGGCCTAGGAGACACTCCCGTGACGGTCGCTGGCGAAAAATCGCCATATCACTCATTAACTCGGGTTCGTCATTGTGATCGCAGGAATGGCGCGTCGAACCTCCTCTGTCGAGAGCCAATGTTTATTAAGATGTTTATTAAGACCCGACCACCGGCCCTCAAGGCTGTTTTGCAGCTCTTTCGGTCACCGTAAGTTATTGAATATGCGCGGCAGGTCCGAACTCACCCGCTCTTTTAAGGCATGGGTCGCTGGTTGTATCCTGCCGAGCGATGATGGTCCGCGCGGCTGGCCAATCCGCAGTTCGAGCGAGTTCCGTTCAGCCTTCGGCGCAGTAGAGCGACCTACTTCGTGCGGCAGCGCCGCGTTCTGGGCGGGCATGGTACGGGTAGAGCGCCGTGCAGTACGGCGCTGGGTGCGGCGCTGCGGACGAACTCTGGAGGTGCAACCCAATGTCCCACGTGGGATCGGCCGTTCTCAATGAGCGTAATGGCGATATTTCAACAGTTGAAATCCATCTAGGGGGAGCCATCGGGAGACAGCGTATTTTTTATTGGCCAAGCTGCGACAGAGTGGCACGGAGCGGGCCGCTCGAAATCTGAATCAGTCCCCCGAAAGGCGAGTACATCTCCAGGATCAAAAAGATTGCGCCGGAAACCGACAACCCAGCCACGAACAAAGCGGTGATTGTGGTTGCATTGCGGGGCGCGAAGAGCCCGAAGCTGACGAAAATCGCGGTAAGCCAGAAGACCAAGATCACGACCATGGGCTGGGAAACCGAGTTGGCTCCCTGTTCGTACATTAACCAGCGCGTTTGGGTGAGACCCATCACCACACTCAGCGCCTGGGCTTGGATCGAGCGCTGCCGATCGTCCTTCGGCGACAGTGCCTGAATTTCACCAATGAGAGCTTCGGGGAAACAATTTGGTATTTTCGGCTACTTGTTATGCAAAGCCTGGATTTAGTTGGCAGCGATAGACCCGGCTTTTGACCGGAAATGGTAAGATTGCAGCCGTTGTTTCTCCACGCATCAGGCTCACTTTCGAAAAGAGGCAAGAGATGCTGATATTAATTATCATTCTAATTCTGGTTTTTGGCGGCGGGGGCGGTTATTACGGACACAGCCGCTGGGGTTACGGTGGAGGCGCGGGTATCGGCCTGGGTACGGTGTTGCTGATTGTGCTGATCGCATATATGTTAGGGGGCTTTCGCTAAGCTGAAGTCCCTGCGTAGCCAACTCCCAAAGCCTCGCGAGCAGCTAACGGGGTGGGTTGAAAACACACCGCTTTATGTATACACGCTCCCATGCTCCTTGAGGCTTTTCTAGCCAACACATGAATCGTCACCTAAATTCATCACTCACTTCATCAACCTTCGAAAAACGGCGTTCCTAGGGCGCCAATGCAGCGTTTAAGAACTCCTCCCAATGCAACTTGCATCAGGCAGCCAGAATGTCAGCGATCACTCTTGCAATTCAATTGCAACGTAGGGGATCGGGAGGCGCGGCAAGGTCAATGAGTGTAATGGCGATGTATCAACAGTTACGCTACCAGGGTGTGCAAAGGACCTGGACGTGGAGCTCGAAAGCATACCTGTTACCGACCCAATGTGAATCCCACATGAATCTCGGAATCCACCTCTACCGGTTCCTTATTCAGACGGTAGGGCTTATAGCGCCACTGCGCCACAGCCTCCATAGCGGAGGGGATCAGTGCCTCCGGGCCGGAAGCCGGTCGTAGATTCCGAAGTGTTCCGTCTTTGCCAATCGTGGCGCACAACACGACGATGCCCTGGATGCGTGCCTGTCTGGCGGCTGGTGGATACTCGGGATTAATTCTGTGGATTAGTTTGCCCTGGGTCACCTTGCCCGGTAACGCTTTGAGTTGAGTCTCGGGGGTCGAGAAACCACATTGCTGCCACTCCTTAGGTGGTACCTGCCCGACGTGCAGAGTGTCTGAGGAAGGAGATGGGGGCTCAGTGCTTTGTGCAAAGAGCCACGGGGACGGAAACAGAAGCGCGAGGAACAGGGTCGTCAAGGCGATAATTTTCATATCAGCAACCACGCAGAGTATACGATGTGATCGGCTAGTTGGCGTTAGCGCTCAAAACCTTTGGTCGGGGAGCAATGAGCGTAATGGCGATGTTACGCCAACAATCGTCGCGCATTGTCACTAGGGAGCCAGGCGGACCAGAGTCGTCGTTGCTCTTCCGATACCCTAAAGCTGAGATAGAGCAAACCCGTCAACAGTAGGCCGCTACGCTGCGAGCAATGGAAGCTACATCCGAGACTACGGAGATTTCTAATCATGGAGTGATCTTGAACACCACCCCGCAACCTTGGTCGTATATGCATCCCGGTAGGCCACCGGCAACGGTCGTTCCACAGAGATTGCCTCCCGCGTCCATCGTCAAACCTGCGTAAGGGTCCGCTCCGTCCGCGCCACCGGTGAAGCTATGGAGCAACGTTTCATTGCCGTATGCGTCCAGTTTGAAAACTGTACCCAGGCCATTGGCTCCGCCACGGTAAGTGGTTCCATAGAAATTGCCGGACGCATCGCGAACCAATCCGCTCAGCGGGTTATATCCGTTGGCGGTCTCATTCGCAAAGCGATAGAGCACGGTCTCTTTCCCAGTCGGATCGAGTTCAAACACCACTCCACACCCATAAGGCGGAAAGCAGGAAAGATTGCCCCCGTAGGCGGTCATTCCATACAGGTTTCCCACCGAATCCAGTAAGAGCGGACCAACCTCCTGCCCGCCGTCGGCGCCCCCGCTAAAGCTATAGAGGACGCTCTCGTGGCCCGCAGAATCGATTTTGAAAATCACTCCGCAACCGAAGCCGCATAATTTGCCTTCCGTCCCACCTCCCGTGGTGCCTCCGTAAAGATTGCCTTGATCGTCTATCACCAAACCTCCCAACGGCGTGCCTCCGTCCGCTTTTCCCGTGAAGCTGTGCAGAATTGTCTCGTTTCCTGCGGAATCGATCTTGAAGACGGTTCCGTCGGACCCGGCTCCCCCGCCTGTTGTCGTGCCGTACAGATTTCCCGCCATGTCCCGGATCAGCGCCGCGCGTGGCTGCAAGCCATCATTCCCCCCTGTAAATCTATGCAGAACGGTTTCGTGGCCATTCACATCGATTTTGAAAACCGTTCCGCATCCATGTGGCGGGAAACTGCAGTCGTTTGTGTATCCGCCGAATTCCGTAGTTCCGTAAAAATTCCCCTGAGCATCCCGCACCAATCCGGCGGCCGGTAACGCCCCGCTCCCCCTGCCCTCAAAACTGTAAATCGCAGACTGTTGCCCCGCCGGGTTGAGCCTGAAGACAAGTCCGCAGCCCGCGCCCGAGCACTGCGCGGCTCCGTAAAAACCGCCGGTGCTCGTCGTTCCATAAACATTCCCCTCCCGGTCGAGAATCAATTGCCCATAGGACGAGGCGCCGCCGCTTTTTCCTGTAAAGCTATGGAGCACTTGAAAACTCTGTGCCCGTGACAGCGGCGTGGCAAGAGCGGCAAGGCACATCACGGCAACGATCAGTAATGCCGATAGGCCGCTTCTCAATATTGGACGATTCCCTGTGTTCACGTTCGCGAGGTGGTTCTGTGCAGTCATGCGCGCTCCTGTTTTGGTGCGAGGATCGGGGGGGGATCAAGTGCCAGACTATCAGCCCTGAGTCGGCAAACATTATACCCTGCGCCCAAAACATCCCTCGTCTTTTGTACAGGAAGATCATCTCGGAGACTGCCTACTACGCATTGACTGACGAAATCAGGCGATTACACTCGTTGAAACATTGAAGCCGCGCTCATATTTAGATCGAAGCCCGTGACTTTAGGGGATCTTCTTGAGCGTGAGACTGAGCGCCGCCGCGCCTTGCTTCCAGGTGCCCACGATCTCAGAATTCTCTTTGTTCATCGTGCCGTCGTACAAAACCTGACCGGAAGTGCTTTCAAAGTGGAGGGCGGGTTCCTTATAGGTTATGGCAGTGATGAGCGCCCCCGAAGCGCTCTCATCAGGGTAGTCGATCGTTCCACTTAGGCTTCCGTCTTGGGCTGCGGTAATGTGGACGACAATTC
>CZKH01000056.1_pt1 | contig 20730 bp, 20 predicted proteins | sample 682611 | NCBI WGS metagenome assembly CZKH01 (sample SAMEA3539301, study PRJEB10725) | soil metagenome | biome: tundra; feature: field; material: soil | place: USA | collected 2010-05 | depth 0.15 m | reverse complement strand
CCGGCACGTACGGCCATGCCTCCCGCAGCTGCTGCACGATCCAGAGAGCATTCGGACTCCGGGTCACGTTGAAACCCAGAATCTTTCGCCGATCGTGGCCGATGACAAAGAAGCAATACAGAACGCCAAACGTGAGCGTCGGTACGGTGAAGAAGTCCATGGCGGCAATTGCCTCGCGATGGTTCCGGAGGAACGTCAGCCAGCGTTTGGCGGGATTTGGAGTTCTCGGAATTCGCCGCAGCCATCGCGAGACAGTGGCTTCCGACAGAGGGAAGCCCAGTTTGAGCAACTCCCCGTGAATGCGCGGCGCTCCCCAAGTTGGATTCTCAGCAGCCATGCGACAGATCAGAGCACGAACTTGCTTGCTCACCCGTCTCCGTCCCCCACTCGTCCAGGCCTTGAAACCCAAGTCCAATACAACCGGAAGCCAGCCCGATGCCAGACGACCACGGTTCTGGGTGTAACCAGGATGAGAGACCGTTCCCATTCTGACCACAGCCTTCGTAAGACAACCCAGAACAGCTTGTGCCGGGTAGTCAGTCGACGGCGAGGTCGTTTGGCGTGCACAGCCAGCAATTGCTGACGGAGAGCGAGATTTTCAAGGGTGAGGTCCGCTCGGGAACGGAAAGCACTGACAACCCATCCCAGGAGATGTCGGAGCGACGTGACGATGGCCAAAATCATGACCAGAATCTTATCGAAATACGCCGCATCAAGCTCGTCTGCAAGTCATTCATTCCACGACTGCACGAGGTTTTGACGAGGGACAGATGCCTAATATCAACTTGCACCCAGATACCGCCCATCAGAAAGCGGTCGTAATCCCACAGGAAGTGTTCGGGGATGTGAACGTACGAGAATGACAAGAGCAAGGGCTACAAGGTGGAAGGAAAAACCTCAGGGCCAGCCCCCGCGGTCTCGCACTGATTTCTAGTTAGTGCAACTGCTCCTCGAAAGCGTGCCAAATACGTAGAACGTCCCGCTGTTATAGCAGCTAGTAATACCATCTGCCGGGAAGCTGGGAGGAACGTCCGTGCATGGAATTCCCTGAGTTCCAACATACACGTAACCATTCGCAACGGTTGGCACCGAAAACTTCGTCGCGGGATTGATCTGATCCAGGACCTGACTGCTGCTGTTCTTGCAGTCGTTGCTGCTGTAGACTTTCCCCATCGTCAAAGCGTCAAAGGCGTAAAGGATGCCGTTTTGTGCGACGGGAAATTTATGGCCGTTATAGGTGAATGCGGTTAACGCTGGCACGTCGGTCCCGTCGCCCGAAATCACCCAAACGAGGGCATCACTGGCGGCCTGGCCATTCGCCGAAATTGCGGGAGTGGCCCCGTTTCCGAATTGAAGAGCCGTGCCCGGAACGGCATAAGCGTACGTGCCCGTATTCGTGCAGGCTGGGGATACCGAGCTATGGATAGGCTTTCCTTGAGTGCAGACCTGGTATCGCATGAGCTGCCCCGAGCCCGGAATCTGATTCTGATTCTGGTCATAGCTCACCTGCGAACTCATGAATATGTAACTCTTGAGGGGCGACCCGCCTTTCCAGTACGCAGGGCTGGTATGGATCACTGGGCCGTAGTTGGATAAGGTGCTGTCAATCGGAACGGTTTGCACATTTGCATTGGTTCCACCGGTGCAAGTGCCGTCGCCTCCTCCGCTGCCTGGGCTCGTTCTATCAACGAACCACATGCCACCCTCTTTGTCCCCGCTAACCGCCAAATAGGGCCAGTTGAAGTCTGATTCCGGCAGCAACATCACTCCTCCTGAACCATAGTCGATGTCGCCGTTCGTCCCGCAGGTAGTATCATACCGCTGCCTCTGATCGGCGGGACTAAAGTAGGCACTCACCTGAAGGGCGGGTATGCCAGTTCCGCCGCCGTTGGGATTGTTGTACATCTCGATGAAGCTGTCGCCATAAAGCGCGGGACTGCCCGTCGGGCTAAACGGGCCGTTGGCCGTATTAAAGTATGTGTAGTAAGTCGTGCTCGTGCTGTCCGGTCCGTAGGCTGGGCCGGCCCCGCCCTGCCAAATACCCGCGCCGTCTTGGAGTTTGCTCGTCGCAGTGGACATCTGTAGGCATAACGGCTGGGTGCTCAGACTGGCGGTGTTGTACGCAAAGATCATTCCATTCGGCAGCGGCGATCCCGCCCCGTCCATCATGGAGAATGCTACATAAACGTAGTTATCCCCTGCCAGCAACAGCGCTGGGCGTTGGATGTGTTTCTGCGAAAACTGACTGTTGGCGGTGCAGGACCCAGTGGGCGCTATCGGCTGGCTCTGGAAGAGAGTGTTCAGCGTTTTAATGTCAAGCGCCCACAATCGATGGTTGTACGTAGTGTTCGACCCGTTGATCAGTTGCGTCTCCGCCACTGCATACAACGTCCCCGTGGCAGGGTTCTTGGTGGTCAGCGCGATCACAGGCGTGCCCAGAATCCCAACGTTCGGAGCTACTGCGGCGCAATCCGTGCCTCCAATATTGTCGCAGAACACCGCGGTCTCATTACTTCCGGTTGGCACCAGCGGGATCGGCCCGGCCAGGAGCGGGCACGGTGGAACCGTCGAGCCGGTAGGTGCGGGCGGAGTGCCGCCGAAGGCATAGACGCTGCCATCCTGCGTTACGACGTAGACAACGGTTGCAGCCGCATGTCCGTTAAATTGGACGTTTGTCACAACCAGCGGTTGGCCGTAGATCTGGCCGTCTACGGTGGAAGAGCAGAGTTGGCCGAAAGTCGCGTCGGTCATTCCGCTGGTCAGCGTGCTTTCGGCGAGGTTCGCTCCTGTTCGGTAGACGCAACCGCCGCTAGTGCAGGTGGCCGGATCATCTTGTTGCCATGTTGTGACGTTGACGTTGCCCCCGTGATCCTGAGCATTTAGGGGCTGGCAGAGGAGAAGCGCGATCAGGAACAAAAAGGGACCCAGAGCTTTATGATTCATCAAAACTCTCTCCTTCGGCTGCTCGAAAGGAGCTGCCTATCGTTGTGCTAGTACTTGATCAACGTGTTCTGATTCAGGGCCGAAATCCAAATGTGCGCTCCATCAAACGCGATTCCCGTGGTCGGGAATGTCTTCCACTGCTGTACCAAAGCCCCGTCGCTGGCGCGCACGATCTGTACGAAGAGGTCTCCCGACAGCCAGAGATAGGCTCCATCGAAGGCAATCCCGTAAGGTCCATCAGGGGCGGCGAAGGTGCCAAGGATGGTTCCATCGCTAACTCGAATCTTACTGAGAGTGCCGCTGCCCCTCGCCGCGACCCACATGTTGGCTCCATCGAAGGCGATGCCCAGGGGCTCTGAACCGGCGCCAATGCTAACCGTACGCAGGACCGCCCCGTCCGAGGCACGCAGCTCGGTAACCGTCCCGTCTCCATAGTTCGTCACCCAGATGTTGCTGCCATCAAATGCAGCCGCAATCGGCGAGTTGCCTACGCTGAAGGTGCCAAGGGTCTTCCCATCACCGGCGCGCAGCTCGCTCACCGTGTTGTCAGGGCTGTTCGTGACCCAAATATTCTGACCGTCAAAGGCCATCCACGAAGGACCCCTCCCCACAGGAAAAGTGCCTAGGACCTTGCCGTCACTTGCCCGCAGCTTCGTCACCGTGCTGTCAATGCCATTCGATACCCAGATATTGGCACCATCGAAAGTAGTGCCAAACGGTTGATTCCCCACTTTAAAGGTTCCCAGCAGCGCACCGTCGCTGGCCCGTACTTTGCTCACGGTCCCGTCAGCGTCGTTCGCCGCCCAGATGTTGGCCCCGTCGAAGCACAGGCCGTAGGGTTGACCACCCACCGGCAGCAGCAGTGACGACTTTGCCAGGTACCACTTGAGTTGCGCGATCTTAAGTGGATTCTGCTGCGCACCAGCATCCAGCTTTGTTGCTGGCGGCCCCCCCGCCACACTCGGGGCGTTCTGCGCCACTGCCGAGATGTACGAAAGCGCAAACAACACAGAGACAGAGAAGATACCGATTCTGTAATTCATTGTTTTTACTCCAAAGGGTTCGGCCCAACAGATAAATTCAACCACTCGAAGATTCGATAGGGGCGGGCTGGCCAGGAAACCGGCCGAGGCCAGGGGCTTTCGGGCCCCAAGCCATGTGCAGGGATTATTGCCCAATCCAGCCATGCCGTCAATCAAAAAGAATTATGGGTAGTGGGTCAGTTTGAATTTGTCTTGAAAGGGCGCGGCTTCAGCCGCGCCGTAAGGTGCGCAAAATCAATCGCGGCTTTAGCCGCCCAGGGAATGCGGTTTCAAATCGACCCACTACCGAATTATGCAAGGGTACGAAGGGCGGGACCTGTCTGTCCTCACTTTTCCACTGTGGTTCGCCAAAACGTTGCGCGCTACATTGCAACGACATCATCTTGGCGTAACGTCTTCGGCCTGGGATAGCAGACTAGTCAGGGGTCGGCGGGAGTTGCTCCCCAGAGAACGTGGACCGGACAAAGGCTGTGCCTCGGCTCTGATAAAAGAGAAACAGCTTGGTCGTCAGCATAATAGCTCTTGAGTCTACGCTGCCACTACATAGCGATGGTGCAGCCCACCGAGCCGTGGCAAGGACTGAATCTCGCTTTCAGCCCCAGAGCGGACCGCTATTGACCGACCTGCTGGCGTGTCCTTCGCGAGCCCCAGGTGCGTTCGATCTTCGTGGTAGTAGGACACGTACTCAGACATCAGCCGTTTGAGATGCCGCTCATTCAGGACGATCACGTGGTCAAGCAAGTCTCGTCGGCAACTCCCAACCCAGCGCTCAGCAATACCGTTCTGCCACGGACTGCGAAAAGCAGTGCGTGTGGGGCAGCTTCCCATTTCCTTCACCGCCGACACCACATCGCGACCAAATTTTGAATCGTGATCGAACAACAGGAAGCCGTGCGCGGGTGCATACGGCCACGCTTCCCGCAACTGCTGCACAATCCAGGGAGCGTTGGGATTTCGTGTCACGTTAAAACGCAGAATCTTTCGCCGGTCGTGGGCCATAACAAAGAAGCAGTACAACACGCCAAAGGTCAGCGTCGGTACCGTGAAGAAGTCCATGGCGGCAATGGACTCACGGTGATTCTTGAGGAAGGTCAGCCAGCGTTTGGCGAGATCCGGAGCTCTGGGACATCGCCGAATCCATCGCGAGACACTCCTTTCCGAGAGATCGAAGCCGAGCTTGAGCAGTTCGCCGTGAATACGCGGCGCTCCCCAGGTCGGATTCTCGGCAACCATACGAAAGATCAAGGCTCGAACCTCTTTGCTGACGGGCTTACGTCCTCCCCGCTGTCTGCCTGTTGAGAGCCATTTCCAGTACAGCCCAAAGCCGGCACGATGCCAACCAGTAACGGTTCTCGGCGTAACCAGGATGAGAGGGTTCCTCCAGCCGGACCACAACTTTCTCAACATGACCCAGAAGAGCTTGTGCCGCGTAGTGAGTCGGCGTTGCGGTCGTTTGGCGTGCAGAGCTAACAGTTGCTGCCGCAGGGCGAGGTTTTCGAGAATGAGGTTCTCTCGGGAACTGACTACACTGAAAATCCAGCCGAGGAGATGTCGAAGCGACACGATCATGGCAAGAATCTTATCGGAACACCCCAATTCGAGCTTGTCGCCAAGTGATTGATTCTGCGAGCGTGCGATGTTTTGGCCACCGACGGGGGCTCGACGAAATTGTTGGGCTGACTTATGGCAACAATCGGGTACATTTCCGGGTGAAGTGGATCGGCGAACGCGGAACGCCGAACGACGGATGCTTAGGCTTACTCAACATTGCTCCAGAAAAACCACTATGGGAATCTCCGCTTGCTGCTGACGCCGTCGATGCCTACCTGCTGCGGGGATCAACCGGGTGAAAGTTTACGCCGCTGTCTGGGGTGCCGCGACATGGTCGACATTAAGTGCCCGATGTGTGGCCAGGTGTATCACGCCGACCAGATCCATATCGGGAAGCACATCAAGTGCTCGCGATGCGGGTCCGTAGTTCCACTACTTGAACCGATCAAATCGGTAGTCCCAAGCCAACGTCCGACTGTTACCGTCCGCCCGGCAACCCCGGTAAGAATAAGGATCTAAAATTAAGCAGGCTAGGAGATCGGTTCCGGTGCGGGTCATCCAGGGGCAGTGGTCGCGGCAAATCCCCGTGGGTAATCTGTTCGACATCAGACAGTCTGCGGAATGCCAAGGGCATCCCAAAATTATTAACGGAAGGCACACACGCCCATGACCGACGGGCAGGACGATTCGGAGCTGTCGACGAGATTCGGTGGGTCTATTTCTTCGGCTGCGCCGTCGGCGGCAGCAGTCCGTTGAGCCGCAGATACATCGCGACGGAACTGTAGTGATCGGCCCAATCGTTGGTCAGGGCGATGAGCGCAAAAGCGCGCGGGCCTTTGCGGCCACCGAACAACTCGACCTCGTCCGCGAGCTTGGAGTCGTCCACCTTGCCTAAGGCGGTCGTGCAGAAATCGAAACTGGCCTTGAGCGCGGCGACGAGCTTGTCCTTTTCGTCCGTATCTTTCAGGCCCGTAGGCTTTAATTCGGGTACATCGCTGATTTTGGCACAGAGGTAGTTGTTGGATTCGATGATGTGCAAGACGAGGTGGCCAAACGTCATCTGCAGTGCGGTCGGATGGAAGCCGAACTTGTCGGCAGGCATCTCTTCTACGGCAGCGACGAGGTTCTTCTCCTGGCGCGGCAGGATTTCCTTCACCACCGACGTGACCGGATTCTTGTCTTGCGCGAAAACAACGGTTGCAGCAAACAGCGTCAAGACAATCAGTATGCGTTTCATTAGGAGCCTCCCGGTTCCACTGCTTTCAGTCGTACACACCCTGGACGAGGCGTTGGCAGCACTCGGCGTTCAATCTCCACAGTTTGAATCTTTAGAGTAAGCGGCAGTGGTGCAGCTTGATTTTCTTGCACCACTACCCGATTCTTTATCAACACTCGCCCTGTTATCATTTCTTGCGGTGTCCCGTATTGCCGAAAGTTAGTGGAGTGAACGGGCCTTGGTCTTGACCTTCGCCAGCAACGCCGGCGGCAGTTCTGCGTAGCCGTCCTCTGACGCAAGTCGCTGGCCATCGGTGAACATCCAGTTCAGCAGGTCAGCCACGCTTGTCGAGATTAGGAAAATGGCTTATAGGCGTTGCCGCGGCCCTTGCTGTGGTGGTCCTCGGCGCATGGCTGTGGCTCTGGTTCGCCTTCCGGGGCACTCCGTCCGACATCGTTAATTTCCATCCGACGGAGTTCCAGGCCAAAGCCACTGACGCATTCTTTTTTTCGGTCGGTGATGAACTCAAATATTCCAGCGAGATCGATTCACACGCGGGTACTCTGTCACGCGGCCATATAGATAATTTCCTCGTTTCGCCCAGCAGAGACAAAATCGCTGTCGTAACAGGCGGAACACTCCTGATTGTCAATGCAGATGGCAGCGGGATTCGCCAAGTCGCGGTTGTCAGCTCGATTTACAAAAACCCGAAACCAATTGGGCGTTCGTTCTTTCGAGATGATGAATTCCAATGGTCAAGAGACTCAAAGCATCTGTACCTGATCAGAGACCAATACTACGAGTCGAAGGGATCGCAACTGTATTCCGATAGGGGAGAGCTCTGGCGGTACGATCTCGAATCCGGAAATTCACAGCTGGTTGTGAAGCCTTTTCCCGCCTACACGTACTTTCTTGGCAAAGGGTCAGGCGTTTATTTCTCTGTTCCAACGAGTGCCGGAGACCTGCGGTTGAGATACTTCGACGGTAAAACTGTGAAGGACATCGGAGACGTAGGGGCATGGGAGGTCCCAAGGCAGGAATTTGGTTCTGATGAATCGCCCTTCTTTTCATTCTCGGCTCGCGACTTTAACCAACTGTTCGTGTCGGGAGCGACCTTTGAACTAGGACAGTCCGGCGCACAGGAGAAGCTATTACTGGGAAACAGACCTTACTTGGCATTCACGCGGGGTGAGGGGATCAAAGGGCCTTTTTATTGCCCGGCTCTCTACAATAGCCTGTTCTTGCCAGGCGGCAGGTATTTCCTTTTGAACGTGGGCTGTGGCAACTACGATGGCCAACTCCTGATCGACAGCGAAACCGGGGGATACGAGCGACTGCCGAAAGACACTCGGGTTTATCTGGCCCTCACCACAGAGGACATTTCCCGCTATCGAATAAGCTGCGGCGGCATCATGCCAAATTGATCGCCGCTCTCAGGTGACGGAAAATTCAAATCTGACTCGAAATTGATCGTCGCGTCGAGCAGTGTTCAAACGCGTGAAGGCGAGCTCCGGGCATTCCACGTCTCTCCTTCAGAAGAGACTCAACTCGTGCGTTCAGTGATCAAGAATCAACTGGCCGGGCTACTTCTAGCGCGCGACAAAGGTGTGCCGTAAGTGTGCCGTGCGCATCGATCCCGTATGCGCTAAATCAAGCCTTTTCGCTACTTCTCAAAAGTGCTTCCGTGCGGGCTTGGTTGTCCGGAAGTGATTGATATCATTATGTGATCGCGTGCTTCGACTGTGTCCTGATCCAACTACTCTTAATCAGTAGGTTGTAGGTTCGATTCCTACCGCGCTCACCAAGTCTTTCAACGACTTGCAGGGAATTCAGCAGGGTTTGGATTCCGGCAGTGTAGCGGAAACTGTAGCGGGTAGGAGTGTTTTCGGCGGGGCTGGCTCGCTGATATTTCCGCTGTTCTGAGCGATTGAGATTCCTCTGGATAAGTGGTAAACCGAATCGGTGAGAACACCGAAGAAAACACCGAAAATCGAGAGTTACTTCGTTAGCAACTTGCAAATGTCCTTCGCCGCATTCTTCATGTGGTGAGCCGCACCGCTGCCGATCACGTCTTTCGCGGAGTTGTAGACCGTAAATTCGTTTTCATGGCCGCCCCATGAGGTCTGCTGCCAGGTCTTGCTATCCCACGCCACAAAGAAGTTGGCCCGCGCTTGATCTTCCGTGACGGTTATCGCTGGGCAGGCTTTGGCGAGGGTTTTGATCTGTTCCGCGCGCGTCGCGCCGCTATAGGTGCCAGCCACTAAGGTTGAGGCCTCTTGCCAGGATTCATGGTTTGTGACGTATACCCTCGGCTTTGCTTCCTGCCCCAGCACCCATCCAGTCAGCAGCAGCACTACCAGAAAGTGTTTCATGGTCTCTGTCACTTCATCCGGGAATAATATCAGGCAGTGCCCCCAACTGGGGCAAATTTCGCAAGCCGGTAGTGGGCTAATTCCGTGTTGCTGATTTTTCACCAGTCGGCTTTCGCTTTTGCTTTCGCCTTAGCGTCGGCGGCGGCCTGGGCGGCATCATCCTTCTGCAAGCGATCAAGTAGGGCTTTGCAGCGCTTCTGGTTTGCGGGCTGCGTCGGCGGATCGCTACTGCTGCAGCGGACGTAGAGATCACCAGCGGAATCGCCGTAGGTGAGATATACGTGCTTGGTATATGTTGCCCGAAAGCTCGCTTCGCTCTCGGCTTTCATTCGTTCCACTTCAAGCTTGGCTTCTCGGCACGCAGTATCCTGCTGACAAGCGGCCTCGGGATCGGGATGTCCTATGGGGATCGACCCCACGATCATATAAACGACTCCGCAGACTGCCGAAATGATAACGAGAGCAAGGATCACCTTCGCTGTAGTTGAGAACACGTCTTTGAACTGCGCCATGGGGATCAGCCTATGCGCGGTGATCCCATTTAACAAGGAGCGCGGTGAGTTTGGGATTGGACTGCCGGACTATGATTAGAGAATGACCACGCAAGCGCGGGAGTTCATCGCCAGATCACTTCGGCGGTGTCTGTGAGTCCTTCTCGACCGCGCGAATTGAAGATCAAGGCGGACCAGATACCAACTCCCGAGGGCTTGCGGCTGCAACGTGCTCTGTGTAATCCCCAATACCTACGCCTTTTCCACTTCCTACTGGAACCAGTAAATCTCGGCCTGTGCCGAGCGTTAATGAACGACGAATATGTCGCCCGGTTCCGTACCCTCCTTAAAGACGTATAGCTCACACTCTGCCCCGGAAGGAAGCCGAACAACGAGAACGTGTTCGTAGAAGCGTTCGATTCGCTCCTGCAGTTCAGGCTCCCCTTGTGGGGTGTTCCGGGAATCGAGAAGCGAAAACCGTGCTTCTCGCAGCGAAAGGCTGCATCCCGGAAAATCGCGGCGAGGAAGCTGTTCTCCCGAGTGGATGTGGACTTCGCTTTCAGATAGCTCTTGGATCAGACCTACCACCGTGCAACTAAATTCCTTGCGCGACTCCGCGTCCACAAAGAGAGCCTGAATGATCCGCTGTTCTTTTTGCCACTTATCCAGCATCATCAGGGCGTCTTGCAATGATAGGTCGGGCATAGCTGTTCTAGGCCGGGATCATCCTAGGCTGGGAATCATCAACTCTGCAATGCCCCAAACGTGATCTGTCAAACCCGCTTCCATCGCAGGAGTGACGCGCAAGGTCTGGTGAACGCGGCAGAAGTTGTACCATGTGAAGTACAGAGTCACGGCGGCCTTGAGGTTGATAAGGCTCTTAGAGAACGCATTCGTTAGGCGAGTGAAGCAAAGGAGATGCATACGCAAGCTCAAATTCGACCGCTCGACGTGAGACGTGCTGATGTGCTCGGGATCGGGCCGTCCATCGCGAACTTTGGATATAACCTCCGTGAAAACACGCTTTGACGCGCCCTTGCGGAGGATATGAAGCTAGGGAATCACCCGCTCGTGGCGAAGATCGTAGACGGAAAGAGAATTCCGGTCAGAGCGAGCGGGGGAGCAGCGCCGTCTGGGGTGATCAGTGGGGCGGTTGGGTCGCAGTAGAGGCGGGAGACGCCGCAAGAGCCTTTTTAAGGCCTGTAATTGTGCGCACGATCTCAGTGTCCAATATAGCCAAAGCAGTCTGAGCTTGATTGTCGGTGAGTTCTAGGGCCGTGAAGAACAGATCGTGGCCGACTGGCATTTCGACGGCTCCGATTTGTACATGGGTCATCATCGAAACGGCTGAATCTTGGATATCCCCATCGTGTTGTTTGGGGATGTCCATGCTAATAAGTTCGACGATGAATTGGCCGTTCTCGTGGTCATTTGTCTCTGCAAGAGCATAGCTGCTTGATTTGAGGATGGCTTCTTTAAGCGCGAATGCCAGACGAATCCCAGCCGGGTCGTCTCCCGAATGACTGACAAAAATGAGCCTTTTGCCATTCGCTTGTCCCATCGCGCACCCAGCCAGCAGCAGCACAGCAAAGAAAGTCTTCATAGGTTCCTCCCCTCGAACGCCGCCGATTGTACCCTGTATCCTTCGCGGCGGGAAGCGATTCGGTCTTGCTTGGAACTGCAATCGGGAGACCCAATGTTTTCCCACCGGGGAACGTTGCAATTACAGACGGTGTTTATGGTTCTTCGAGTTCTGCGACATCGACAAATTCAACGATGATTTTCTTCCCATCGTCTGCTTGGTCCGAGCTGTGGGTCACCCTGCCAAAAGCACGGTCGGCCAAGACCGCAAAGACCTTGGGATTGCCCTTCAATAGAGCCTTGCGCATCGCGTGATAAATCTCAGCGGAGTTTTCTTCAAAGATGGCGACGGCGATGTCGGCGGATCGGTCACGTTTTGGCCGTCCGCCTGGATTCCCGGATTGACCTTTCTTCCAAGGCTTCAGGTTTTCGATCCTTCCACCTCTCCCACTGTTCTTCCCACTGTTCTGAGTGGACATAGGCTCTTTGGTGTCCCCATTTCTAGTGATGTCCGGAACGGTGTCCCGAAACCAGCGAATCACGTGACATTGCGTGATTTCGCGTGACTGAGAACAACTGTAAGTAGTTGGGATTGCTGGGGGGCAGATCGGACGAGAGAATTGCTAAACCGTTGTACGGGCTAACACCTGTACCGAGGGTTCGAATCCCTCCCTCTCCGCCACGCAGTCTGAACAGCAGAGAAAGTCTGCTCTTCTCCCTCCGCAATACGCGAAAGATGCCCGTATTTCGCGATTATTCCCAAAACAAACCGGACTGCAGAGAACGGACTGCTCGGCAGCGAAGGGGTCACTGTCCCGGCGTTTCTCCGCAGGGCACATACGCAGTCCGGTTTTAAGGGTGGGCATAAGGCGAATGCAATGCGATCGAAAGCCGGGGACTCGGATGGCGAGTTGACCACCTGACCCGACAGCCAAGTTTACCCACCGGAAAGTATGTTCTTTGTTAGCCTTTTTCATGTTAGCCTTTAGGACATTTGGGTCTCTGCCAGCGTTATGGGGCATGCAGAGTGCCTGGGTTTGACCTACCCTGGGGATTGCCGGTATGGGTGTTCACCCTAGCAAAATTGGAAAATACGACGTAACCGAGATCATCGGCCGGGGAGGAATGGGGGTGGTTTATAAAGCCACCGACCCTCAAATCGGCCGCTTCGTTGCGATCAAAATGATCACCGGCGGCTTTGCCGGTAATCCAGATTTACTCAAGCGTTTTTACCGCGAAGCCCAATCCACAGGCAGCCTGCAAAGTCCAAACATCGTAACGGTTTATGACTTAGGCGATCAGGACGGAAATCCCTATCTGGTGATGGAGTACCTGGAGGGAGTGAGTCTCGAGTCCATCATCTCCTCCCGCCGCCCCTTGAGTCTCAGCACCAAGCTGGGCATCATTATCGACGTCTGCCATGGCTTAAGTTACGCGCATCAACGAGGGGTGATTCATCGCGACATCAAGCCCGCCAACATTATGGTGTCGAACGATGGCACGGCAAAGATTGTCGACTTCGGGATTGCGCACATCGGCGACAAAGGGATGACCCGCACGGGTCAAATCGTAGGCAGCCTCAGTTTCATGTCCCCGGAGCAAATCCAGAGCAAACCCGTGGATTCGCGATCTGACATATTTTCCACCGGCGTGGTTCTTTATCAGCTAATCACGAACAGCCTGCCGTTTGAAGGAGAGAGCACGGGCGCTACCTTGATGAAAATTATTCAGGAGCCGCCGCCTCCCATCAAGAATTTCGTGTCCATCTATCCACCTCAACTTGAGAGCGTCATTCTTCGTGCCCTCGCGAAAGATCGGGAAGAGCGCTACGCCTCAGCCGACGACTTCGCGCTGGATCTGAACGGCCTGAGGGAGCAAGTAAAGAAGGAGGAAGTGACGCACCATTTGCAGGAAGTGCGATCACTGTTTGCCAAGGGTGAACTCTTCAAGGCTAGGGACCAGGTTGTTCAAGTTCTCAAAATCGAGCGGCAAAATACAGAAGCCAACAACATCCTGCGCGAATTGCAGCAACGCCTCCGCGGCGTTGAACTGATGCAGCAAGTGCAGAAGCTCTGCTTTCAAGCAGAAGCGGCTTTTGCGCAGGAGCAATTTGAATCCGCTCTCGCCGACCTGGATCTGGCGCTGAAGATCGACAAGAATAATATTGAGTGCATTGAACTGCGGAAGAAAGTAGCGGCGGCCCACGACCGCGCTCAAAAGCTGCAACAGGCGCTCCAGTCCGCCGAGGCGGCACATCTTCAGGGCCAGCTTGACGTCGCCAAACAAGCGGTGGAAGCCGCTCTCGTCATGGCGCCCAACGACACTCACGCCAGAGCCTTGCAACGCGCCATTTCCCGGGACTGGAATGAGCGCCTGCGCCAGGTTCAGGTCGATGAACTTTTGCGCGATGCGCAGAAGCTGATGCATTTGGGAAAGTTTTCCGAGGCCGTCGAGATCCTTCAGAAGGCTCAAACTCTCGATCCCGCCGCTCCTCAAACCCGCGCTCTGATGGATGCACTGCTGGCCAAGCGCGAGGTTGATCGTATTGGCAAAGAGATCGAGGAAGCATTAAATCGCGACGATTACGTCAACGCTGGATCACGCGCCACGGAGGCCCTGCGGCGGTTTCCCGAGGATCGCACCCTGTCGAGACTCAAAGCGCTCGCAGATAAAGAACGAGATCTCGCGGCCCGTCGACAATTCATTGAAGAACAGCTGGCAGCAGCAGGGAAATTGCTCGATGCAAAGCGCGACGAAGAGCTGATTACTCTCTTGGAATCGGCCTTGGCAAAAGTAGGGAACGAACCCCGTTTGCAATCGCTGCTATCGATCGTGCGCGCGAATACGAAACGCAGCCAGCCGGAAGGGGAGCCGTCATCGGGTCCGGCAGATGCTCCGCATGAACCTACCCTGCATTACGCTTCGGCGACGCAACTTTTTTCCGAGCCGCGCGCCAAGACTCCATCGTCGAGGGGGCAGGCTTCGGCGGCTGGCCCAATTTCGCAGACCAGACTGGATGCGCGTTTCGTTATGTCCGATGCCGAAACCGCCGACCAGACACGCACAGCGCGCTCTCCCCGCCGGGTGCCGTTGTTCATCGGCGCCGGTGCCTTGGCCTTAATCGCGACTGTCGGAATCGGATGGAAGCTGACTCATCATTCGTCGCCCGCGGCTTCCGTCGCGGTCGAGATCACAACCGTTCCGCAAGGAGCATCCGTAAGAATTAAGGGGACCAATCAGGAATGCATCACGCCGAACTGCGATTTGCATCTGACGCCGGGCCAGTATCAAGTTGAGGCCCGACTTAACGGTTACGAAGATCTCAACCGAACCATTACGGCGAATTCACCTGGACCAAATTCAGTGGTCATGTCACTGAGCGAAGTTTCCCCACCCCCGACTCCCAATACGGCGCAGACCCCAGAAGAAAAGTCTTTGCCGGCAAGCGAACAGGCCACGGCTTCCGCGGTCAAGGAAATTCCCGGCCGTCTTCAGATCAACGGAGGCGTGGTTGGCTCGGAAGTATTCGTAGACGGTAAGGCGATCGGAAAGCTGGGGAAGAATGGAAGTTTCTCCGCGCCCGTGCTTCCCGGCGAACACAAAGTCAAAATGCTTTCCGGAAACCGCGAGTCCCCCTCACTTGTTGAACACGTCGGGGCCGGCACTACACTGACGATTAGGGCAAATGATTTCGTTCCGCCCCCGCCAGCGCAACCTGCCGAGCAAACCGATTGGCAACAAGTCAAAGATTCGCAAAACGTGGATCAGTTGACTCAGTTCCTCCAGCGATATCCGAACGGCGCTTTCCGCATGCAGGCCGAAGACAAGCTGGACGACCTTTATTGGAACAAAGACCGCGCCACCGATAGTCCGACGGCTTTGCGGGATTATCTGCGGCGTTACCCCGGCGGAAAACATTCGCAAGCGGCGACCACAGAACTGGCTGGCCTTGACTGGCGGGCAATCGCTGACACAAAAGATGCGAGCGTCCTCGAGAACTATCTCAGGATGTACCCCGCCGGCGACTATCACGATAAGGCGTCAAGCAAACTAGACGATCTCCTCTGGGACCACACTGGCCGCGGCGAGGACACTGGAACCCTGCGCGCTTATCTTCAAACATTTCCCACCGGCAAACACGCCGACCAGGTTCGAAAAGAATTGGATCAATTGACTCGTCCAAAAGAAACCGCCAGTACGATTCAGCCTCATGCAACCGATGCGCCTCGACCCACCACACTCCCTGTGACGAATGCGTCGCCCGTGGACGACAAGTCTGCTGTCCAGGGTATTCTGACCTCCTACGAGAAATACTATGAAGGAGAAGATCTTACGGGGCTGCAACAACTATGGCCCACCATGAGCAATCAGACCGTACAAGGCCTGGCCGACTTTTTTAAGAATGCAACTTCTGTAAAACTTACTTATATTGTCGTGGATGCTCCACAGGTCGCCGGTAACGGCGCGACCATTACGTTTAAACAAGAAGTAAGTTATGTTATGGGCGGCAAGTTTGCTAAGACTAAAGTGGCGAAAGTGACGATGAAACTCAAGAAAGCTAATGCTCAGGGACTTTGGCTCATCGATTCCATTCATTAACCGGATTGCACCGGCCCGGTTCGAGGGAGGGCATTTTGCCGAGCACGCTTAAAGACAATGCTCCACAACATGTGGACTCTTAATCTCGGAGGAAGAGCAATATGTCTAAGATTGCACTGCTACGTCTTCTGTTGCCGCTGTTAGCATTCCCGGCGGTTTCGTTTGCGCAGGAGCACAGTCCGTGCCCCACCTCACTCTCCACCGGCGCCAACCCGCCACAGATCTCACGCACGGGAGACTTAATTTGCCTCGTGCCACAGGTGTATGGACCCTCGGGTTTGGTCGGCCAAAACTTTGGCGGTCCTTTGAATTCAACCTCGGGCCACTCCGTGCACTTCCAGGCCGCCGCAGTTAACGATTTCGGGCCAATCAATTCCGAGATCGGTGTTCAACTGAGTCAATTACCCCTGGCCTCTCCGGCTTCAGGATTTGTGTTTTCGTTTAATCCTTCGTTAGGTGTAGTGACCCGCTCCGCAGAGAGTTTTGGACCCATCCTTACCGACCGCGCGGAGACCATCGGCAAGAAGAAATTATTCGTCGGTGTCAGTTACCAGTTTTTCAATTTCGATCAAGCGGATAACGTAAACCTGCGAAATTTTGGAGCAGTACTGACGCACGAACCGGAGCCCACCGTTTGCGCAACCGCTCCATCCACTCCAGGATGCAGCACTACAGGAGTCCCTACTTACACCCATGATATTGTTGCCACTCAAAATAGCGTGTCGCTCAAAGTGCACCAGGTCACCGTGGTTGCGACCTACGGCATAACGGATCGGCTGGATATTTCTTTGGCGGTTCCCATACTTGAAGTACGGATGGCCATGTACTCCGACGCCAACATATTTAACTTCGAGCCTCCGCCCACGAACCACGCGTTCGCGGTCCCCACGACAGCGTCTAAGTATGAGAACTTCATCTCTCCAACCAATGCTCTCTTCTTTAACGGCAACTCCGCCCGCGGCATCGGGGACTTAGTTATCCGGGGCAAGTTCCTGGCCTGGAAGGGAGAACATTCCTCGGTTGCTGTGGGTGTGGATGGTCACTTGCCGACCGGTGACGCGAACAATTTCCTGGGAGCCGGCACCTGGGGCGTTCGCCCGTTCGTGACTTATACCTATTCCGGAAGAGTTTCTCCCCACGCCAGCGCGGGGTTCCAGGGAAATGGAGATTCAGTGCTGGCGGGTAACATCACCACCCAGCCTGCCACCAACGCCCACCTGCCTGATATCCTCACCTACTCAGCTGGGGTGGATGCAGGCATTATTCGCCGATTAAGCATTTCTTTTGACTTCCTCGGACAATCCCTGCGAGACGCAGCCAAAGTTGCATCTAGCACCTACACAGACTATGTGGGCGCGACCCACTCCGACATTGCGACCTCCATCGGAACCGTGAATCAGGCCAACATCGCTGGAGGATTCAAAGCAAACCTGGTGCGCAACCTGTTGTTTACGGGCAACGTTCTATACCAGACCAACCATGCAGGGTTGCATTCGAAACCAGTCCCGCTCTTAGGACTTTCCTACACCTTCTAGCATCGGCCAGACAGAAAAATCGTAACGACCACATCGCGTCAGACGAAAAAAGGGTCACTGCGTCACCGCAGTCGCCGTTGGTTTTACCTCTTAGTTATGGAATCGTAATCGTAATCGGCAGAGAGCTCTGATGGTTTCCGTGACTATCCGTGGCTACCGTCGTCGCGGTTAGAGTGAGAACATAACTCGTGGCCGGAGGCGCAAGAACAGCCGCCGCCATTAGCGTTGTATTCAAAGACGGGCCGAACGTCGTTAACGTGTTTTCGTCACCATCCATGTCATTATCGCCGGTGCAATCCTCGAAAGGATTCCCTTCGTCGTCGGCACTGCAAGTAAGCGTCCAGGTAACGCCCTGATTCAGCGGATCACCAGTCACCGTTGCCATAAACACCTGTGTTCCACTTAAGGCAACATGCAATGGCCCGGCCGGAGATACGGTCACTCCAAGGCTGGCGATCACCGTAACCGTAGCCGTACCCGTAGTCGTTCCATCCGCCTGCGAGGTGGCAGTAACCGTTACCGCGGGTGGACTGGGCAGCGTGCCAGGGGCGGTATAAACCCCGCTGCTATCGATGGAACCGCATGGAGATCCGCCACCAGAACAGGCCGCGCCAGAGATGCTCCAGGTCACCGCCTGATTGGACGTTCCAGTTACCGTCGCACCGAATGCCTGAGTGTTTCCTACAATAACGCTGGCGGTGGGTGGGTTCACGCTCACATTGATCACAACCGTCAGAGTGATGGTCACGCTGGCGGAGTCGGACTTCGTTGGATCTGCAACCGATATGGCCGTGATGGTGACGGGATTTTGCGGTGGAACGCTGATTGGCGCCGTATATAAGCCGCTCGCCGAAATTGTCCCAACAGTGCTATTTCCACCGACGATGCCATTCACTTCCCACATCACGGCCACGTTGGTTGTGTTGGTGACGGTCGCCGCGAATTGTTGGGTCTGCCCCGTCTGAACGCTGGCACTATGAACGTTAAGCGTGACGCTAATCAGAGGGGTAACCGTAACCGACGCAGATGCCGTACTACTCGTATTCGCATTCGCCACTGCGATAACGGTGAATACCGTCTGACTTGACACAACGGGAGCGGTGTAGGCGCCGGAAGAGCTAATAGTTCCGGTTGCTGAACTACCTCCGTTCACCTGGTTCACATACCAGGTGACGCTTGTATCAGAACTATTCTGAACCGCAGCCGTAAACGACTGGGTGCCACCGGACCCCAGCGTGACCGTCGTGGGAGTAATTGAGGCGGTAACTACGGGCTGAACGATCGTGCGTTGGGCACTGCCGCTGCAACCGACCATGACGCCGATCAGGAGAACCAAAGAGAAGATGGTTGGTAACTTCGGAGAGGACAAAGGTATCTCCTACCGAATCGGCCACCTGCGTCTATTTGAAAAAGCGCCGACGCCGCAACCCGCCGAATCGACGGATGCAGTCTATCAAAAGGATCCCGCTATATCAAATGACCTGCCCCCTGGTGACGTCAAGCTGCTTGTGTAAATACGGAGAGGGTGCGGGTTTTCCATTCCAGATTGAACCTCTGGAAGATGGAGTAGAGGATGCGGTCCACACTTTCTACGTTCACAAAACACACCATGGGACGGGTTCGACGCCGCTGTCGGTCGCCAAAACATCGCACGCTCGCAGAATCAATCACTTGGCGACACGCTCGAATTGGGGTGTTCCGATAAGATTCTTGCCATGATCGTGTCGCTTCGACATCTCCTCGGCTGGATTTTCAGTATAGTCAGTTCCCGAGAGAACCTCATCCTCGAAAACCTCGCCCTGCGGCAGCAACTGTTAGCTCTGCACGCCAAACGACCGCAACGCCGACTCACTGCGTGGCACAAGCTCTTCTGGGTCATGTTGAGAAAGTTGTGGTCCGGCTGGAGGAACCCTCTCATCCTGGTTACGCCGAGAACCGTCACTGGTTGGCATCGGGCTGGCTTTCGGCTGTATTGGAAATGGCTCTCTAGAACCGGACAGCGGGGAGGCCGCGGCGCAGGATCACCTGCTCGATCGTGTCCTTCGGCTGTTCCTCTTCCGGCAGTCGCTGAAAGCGAACTACCTCGCCTGCCGGAGCGGAAGATGGGAAGACCTGTTGCTTCCCGCGCCACTGAGCTGCTTCCTCTTCGGACTCAAGCGAAGACGCGTCGTGCATCTCAAGCATGGCGGGATACTCGACCTCACGCTCCGAAAGCGGGATCGTCTCCAGGCCGAGCACCGGAATCTCTCTCAGGACTGGCAGCGAACTCTCCGATTGGCGCCCGATCGGTACGAGGCACAAGGAAACCTCGCGCCGCGTATCGAGATCAAGTAGGCGGTTTAACTCGCCGTCCACGAACCCGAGCACGATCTCGGCCAGCAGCCCCGAAGCCGCAGAAACGGCCAGCATATTCGCCAGCAGCGTGCCGTTGTCCCAACCGAAATGGCGATAGGTGCGCGCCTGATACTTCCAGGCGTTCCGCCAGTATGTTCCGGTGCAGATGATCGTCGCGGGCGCGTGAGCCACCGCGGGTTCCATCGCCGTCGCCTGAGCCAGGTTTCTGCGAAAATCACCTTTTCGCAGAAGACGTAACGATACATCCGCCGGATTGAAGTGATACACGCCGGCATCCAGGCCCGCGAGATCGCCAGTCACGACGTACAGCTCGATCTCGTAGAGGGCTCCGGTGCAGGCTGCGGCGCGAAAGTACATTTCTCCGCCCGGATATGCGCACTGTTTGGTAATCCCCGCCGAGAAATAGAGAATGCGCGCCAGATCCTGAAGGTCAGGGACCGAATCGGCCCGCGACGAGGGCACTGGCTCTGAGATCGCGGAGAGCGCGGCCACCCCTGTATGCGGCACGTCCCGCGGCAGCGGAAGCGGCTCTATCTTCGGATAGATTTTGAAAGGCTGCGGCCGATTCGTCCAGTCCAGGAAGTGAGGATTGTTACGAATACTCCAGTGGGAGTGTTTCGTGCCATCGTGATACTTCCAAGTCGCCTGCATGTCGCGGTTGTTCATCGGTTACTACGTCAGACTAGCACCTGCAGTGGATCACGGGCGCAAGCAATGAACCTGCGACTGCGGATTTACGCCTGGATCACGGGCGACTCGGACATTGTCGGATTGTGGAAGAGTTGGCGACAATACTTCCACAGTCATGCCTAGGGCTGGAAATCCAAATGTGTTCCTTTTTGACCGGAAGCGCTTTTTCCCAGGGTTTTAACTAAGATTCGGTCTTGAAGCTCCTGGACTAGTTCCTGATCCGCCCGGCCGGAGTGAGAGAGAGGCGGGTATTCAAAGAGTTTGGGTGCGCCTCGAAGAATAAGCGTGAGGGCCAGCGGAAAACCGAAGTTGCGGTGCGGATAATGCCGCAAGCGTTGATCGAAGCGGGCCGGT
>CZKH01000064.1_pt2 | contig 23053 bp, 18 predicted proteins | sample 682611 | NCBI WGS metagenome assembly CZKH01 (sample SAMEA3539301, study PRJEB10725) | soil metagenome | biome: tundra; feature: field; material: soil | place: USA | collected 2010-05 | depth 0.15 m | reverse complement strand
GTGTGGCCGAGATTAAGAACGCGGCGTAAACCGCCCTCTTGCTCGTCGGCGGAAACGATTTCGGCTTTCAGCTTGACGCTCTGGGCTATCAAGCCCTCAACTTCGACTGGATCGCGCTTGAGGATCTGAGAGCGTTTCTGTTCGAAGCGCAAGAAAAGATCGAGATCCCCAATGATGCCGCATTTGAGGGCCTCGTAGAGTCCAGCGCGATAAGCCCGGTCAGAAAGCGTGTGCAGGACTTCCGGGTCAATGAGAACAATGCGCGGATGGTGATAAGTTCCCAGCAGATTCTTCCCTGCCCCAAGATTCACTCCGGTTTTGCCGCCGACGGATGCATCCACCTGGGCCAAGACCGTGGTTGGAATCTGCACCAGGTCGATGCCCCGCATGTAGAGGGAGGCTAGCAGGCCGGTGACGTCGCCGACCACGCCTCCGCCGAGTGCGATTAGAACGGCTTTGCGGTCGGCGCCGAGCCGAACTAATCTTTCGGCCAAGGTTTCAATGTTCGCCAATTTCTTGGCAGGCTCGCCATCCGGCATCTGCAAAACCTGCGGCTTGAAACCAGCGGAGGCGAGCGAACTTAAGAGTTTGGCGCCCCAACGGCGGCGGACCGGAGGAACCGTGACCACAAAAAGTTTGCTGGCTTGCGGCAGCAGTTCCGCCAGCAAAGCGCCAGCCCGCGCCAGCAAGCCGTTCTCAATCCGTGCCTGGTAGGGACGGGGCGGGACGTGGATGGTGACTTGCGCCATGGAATTCCATAATAACTTATGAGATGGCGCGGTTTGGTGGAGTTGGCCCAGGAAGTGTTAACATTTGCCGTCTATGAAGGGTCTTCCAGCCGAGACCGATTTTGTGGTGATTGGGGCCGGCGTTGCTGGCCTGCGCGCCGCTATTGAACTGGCGAGTGCGGGACGCGTGCTGGTGCTGGACAAGAAAGAAGTTACTGGGTCCAATACGCGGTCCGCGCAAGGCAGCATCGCGGCCGCGCTTAACGACGAAGACGAAGTCACTCTGCACCTGCAAGATACGCTGATTGCCGGCGACGGCCTCTGCCGTCCGGAGGCGGTAAAAATTCTGGTGGAAGAAGGGCCGCAGCGCATCGAGGAGTTGATCGCCTGGGGAACGCAGTTTAATCGGAGTGGAACCAAACTCGTCTTTGGATTCGAGGGCGCTCACAGCCGCAACCGGATCCTGCACGCGCAAGGCGACTCAACCGGGCGCGAGATTTTGCGGGCTCTTTACGCCAAGGTGCAGACGCTCAAGAATATTTCCATACGGGAATTCGAATTTTCCACGGGACTCGAAATCGATAGTGGACAAGTAACGGGCATTTCTCTGCTCAGTGAGAAAGGTCTGCCCGAACAGGTCATGTGCTCCGCAGCGTTGCTGGCCACCGGAGGCATGGGGCAACTTTATCGCAATACGACTAATTCCGAAGTGGCCACGGGGGACGGCGTCGCAATGGCGTTCCGCGCGGGTGCGGAAGTCAGCGACATGGAGTTCGTTCAGTTTCATCCCACGGCGCTTTTTCTGAAGAAAGCTCCTCGATTTTTGCTGTCGGAGGCGCTGCTCGGCGAAGGTGCATATCTGCGCAACATTGAGATGGATCGCTTCATGGCGAAATATCATCCGCTGGCCGAACTAGCCCCGCGCGACGTGGTAGCGCGCGCCATTATGCATGAAATGGAGGTTAGTCACGTCAAGGATGCTTATGCGTACCTCGATGTTACACATCTGAAAGCCAGCCAGGTGCAGAAACACTTCCCACGAATTTACGCGACGTGTCTGCAATACAACATCGACATCACCGAGGATTTGATCCCGATTCGTCCTGCGGCTCACTACGCGATGGGCGGAGTGCGAACGGATCTGGATGGCAAGACAAACCTGGTTGGGCTCTATGCTGCAGGCGAAGCGGCGGCAAGCGGCGTCCACGGGGCGAATCGACGGGCCAGCAATTCCCTGCTCGAAGGTCTGGTGTATGGGGCGCGTGCGGGAAAAGCTATGCGCGAGGAATTGAAACAACTTCGGAATTCAGCGAGTGCGTCGAAGAAGGCCGCGTCGCAGAACGGACCCGTAGACGCGGGAATCGAAGAACTGATTGGGCAGATTCAAGACATTATGTGGAAGGACGCAGGCATCGTGCGCACGCGGGTAGGAATGCAGGAGGCGCTCAAGAATTTGGAGGCGTTAGGTCCGCGAGTGGCGCATCCGAGGACGCGGCGAGCGTGGGAGGCGGCGAATCTTCATCTTGCCGGGTCGCTAGTAGTTCGCGCCGCGCTGGCCCGCGAGGAGAGTCGCGGGGCGCATTATCGCACGGACTATCCCATACTCGATGACAAAAAGCTTCTGAAGCACTCGGTGTTCAAGGGTGATGCGATCCGCTTCGCTTGACCCTGAATGCCCTCCGACACGGCTTTACGGGGTGACTTCAAAGACGACACCAACGTCACTGGTGCCGCCATGCAGTGCGGTGCCATATAGATTACCTACACTGTCGATGACCATCGGAGGCGTGGGCTGTCCCCCATCGGACCCTCCTTCGAATTCGTAAATCACGCTTTCGGCCCAGGTGGCGTCAGGATTCAATTCGAAAACGAGTCCGGCTGCCAATCCTCCGCCGCCGGTGGCGCCATAGAGATTGCCGTCGGCGCCAAATATCAGCGCTTGCGGAGCCTCGCCATTGCCACCGTTGAAATTGTGCAGCACAGTATACATCCACACTCCATCGGGTTTTTCCGTCATGCGAAATACGAGGCCGCATCCAGAATAGCAATAGGCCGTGTTCCCCCCAGCTGCCGCTCCATAGAGATTTCCTGAAGAGTCGAACAGCAGTCCGTATGGAAGATAGCCATCGACTCCACCTGTAAAACGGCGCGGGAAGCTCTCCTTCCAGGTACTATCGCTGTTCGGCGAAAACTCAAAGACTACCCCGCAGCCCGTGTTGCAGCCGATACCCCCAGACTCCGTGGTTCCGTAGACCTTGCCATTCCTCACGACAACTCCAGCGGACGGATATGCGCCATCCTTGCCGCCAATGAAGGAATGCAAAACGGTTTCTTCCCACGAGCCGTCCGCGACTGGACTTAGTTTGAAAACGGTTCCGAGGTTTGAGGTGCCTCCAGTGAAAGTTGCCCCATACAGATTTCCTTGATTGTCAAACGCAATCGGCCCGTTCGGCTGCACACCATCGTTTCCTAATCCAAAAGTGTGCAGGAGGGAAAATTTCCAGGATCCGTCGCTCTTCGGGGACAAGCGATACGCAGTGCCGTACCCGCTCCCGCCATCGCTGTAGTAACCGAAGGTTGTGCCATACAAGTTGCCCGCTATGTCGAAGATCAAAGGCGAGTAGGGATGGCTGCCGTCCGCCGCGCCTGTGAACGTGTAGATCGTACTCTCGGCCCATCCACCATTTGCGTCCGGCGCCAGCTTGAAAACTACGCCGCACCCTGCTCCATTACAGGCCGTGCTGCCACCGTAGAAAGCTGTACCATATAGATTTCCTGAGCCGTCAAAAATGACGCCATCATAGGGGTATTCTCCGTCGGTGATCGTAAATGTGTGTAATACCTTTTCGGTTCCGGCCCAAGCAACCGAACCGAGAAGCAATACGCTGATTGCCACGACAAGGAACTTGCCTGGAGAGCTCACTCTGGGCTTCATGGGTACACCTCTTCTGGAGGATTGTTCCTGAGGGAAAGCTGTTGCGGTTGAAAGTGTACCACGCAAACCTGTGTCCAGAGCGGCTGGACGTGCGATGATTACGCGGTGTCGCGTCTCGGTAAAAGCACTGAAGCCACAATCGAAACCGTCAGCACTCCCGCCACCCCGGCGAGCATGACCAGCGTTGGCACCTTGAAATAATCTGCTGCGATCATTTTCAATCCCATGAGAATCAGAATGAGCGCTAGTCCGGTGTGAAGGAAGCGGAAGACTTTCATCAGTCCAGAAATAGCGAAGAACAACGAGCGCAGACCTAGTATGGCAAAGACATTCGAGGTATAGACGATGAAAGCGTTGAGCGTAATAGCCAAGACCGCGGGGATGGAATCGACGGCGAAAAGCAGGTCCGTGGTTTCGATCACCGCGAGAACCACGAGCAGCGGCGTAGCATAAAGCCCCGAGTTCCCTTGCCAGCCGCGCACAAAGAAACTGCCTCCCTGGTAGTTATCGGTCACGGGTATCACGCGGCGCATAGCTTTCACCACGGGGTTTCTTGACGGGTCGACCTTGTGTTCGCCGGCGAATCCCAAGCGGATTCCGCTATAAACGAGCAGCGCTCCGAGGACATAAAAAATCCAATGAAAGCGCTGAATGAGGCCAATCCCGGCGAGGATGAACGAGGCGCGCATGAGCAGCGCGCCGAGAATTCCCCAAAACAAGACGCGGTGCTGGTATTCCTCCGGGACGGCGAAGTAGCGGAAGATGACGAGGAAGATGAAGAGATTATCGACGCTGAGAGAGAGTTCGAGTACGTAGCCGGTAATAAACTCAATGGCGACCTGGCGGCCCTGCCAGAAAAAAACCAGCACAGCAAAAGCTGCCGCCAAGGTGAACCACACGGCGCTGCGAGCGAGCGCCTCGCGAGAACGGACGCGACCGCGGCGGTGAAAGACGCGGAGGTCCAGCACCAGCATGCCAATCGCGAAAAGGTTGAAGATGATCCAGAAATAGATCAAGCAATTGCCGATTGTGGACTACTTTTGCCGGCCCAGCTTTCCACTCTCCCAAGCATCCCACAAGCCAAAGGCCTTGAACATTTCGTCGCTGTGAGTTTCGCGCATGGACCCTGCAATCTGTGACCGCGTGAAACGGGGTCCGATCTTTTCCGGAAGATTCGCCAGCGCAAAGCTGAAGGCGGCGGCCTCGGCTACGTGTTTCTTGAGTTGCGCGAAATCTACTTTGTCGTACGTATCGGAAACAGCGTGGTAGTTCTCCAGATAGTTCGCCTCTTCCTGATCCGCGACGAAAGTCGGGACGCCTTCCAGCATGAAGTCGAAATGATCGGTGCCCCATTCCATGTCGGTCTTTAGTTCGGTAACTCCGAACTGCCGCAGCGGCGCGATGATATTTTTCGCGGTGTCGAGCACGTCCTTGCGGCCGCCGGTAGAGAATCCCGTGGTCTTGCCCGTTCCAGCATCGTAGATGATCACTCCGGCCGCTTTATCGAGTTCTGGCCGGTGAGCAGTGGAATAAGCTCGCGAGCCGAGCAAGCCTTCCTCTTCGCCGGAAAACAGAATGAAGCGGATGGAGCGCCGCGGCTTCAGACCGGAAGCTTTGATCGCGCGCAGCGCATCCACCACCAGCGCGGCATTGCAGCCGTTATCAAGAGCTCCTGTGCCCAGTTCCCACGAATCCAAATGAGCCCCCAGAATGACGAATTCATCGGGCTTTTGGCTGCCTTTGATTTCCGCGACCACATTTGCGGTTTTGATCGGGCCGCCAATCTGATTGGGAATGCTCAGATCAGCCCAAACTGGATGCCCCGAGGCCAGCAGGCGTCCGATGCGTTCCCCATCTTCGCGCGCCAATAGCACTTGCGGAATGCGGTCGATTTCTCCCGCGAAAGAATTAGTATGCCGGTAAAGAACGTCGTGTTCGCGCGTGGCGATAAAGGCTACAGCTTTCGCCTTACCATTCAAAGCTGCGGTGATCACTGGCGGAGCATTGGTATATTCGGCGAAAAGATCGTCCCAGGTCTTGAGTACAACCGAATGCACAAGCACAATTTTTCCTGAAATGTCGCCCGCTTTCTTGAATTCTTCGGCACTGCCGTTTCCCACGTCGACCACCGGCACATGCTTCACCGGAGCCAGCGCGGGCGCCCATGCGATGGAAACACAGCGAACGCGAAAGTCGACTTTTGGAATCTGCGTGAGCTTGGGATCAAGCGCCGTGCCCGTGGCGCTGACGGTCATCTCGGTCGCGCCTTCCGACCAGGAGTGTGGAAGAGTGAACTGTTCAGTGTGGACGCTGTCGGCACCGGCGACGTTGAACATCTGTACACCCCAATCCAGCGCGCGCTGCATAGCGGGCGTGCCGGGAACGCGCCCACCGATTTCGTCGGTGAGGCGGCGCAGGTTGCTCTCAATCGGGGAGGGTCGGAGGGCAGCCTGAATGATGCGGGCCGCGTCGTCGGGTTCAGCGGGCGGCGTTGCCGCAAAGCAGATGGCGCTCAAGATGAAGCACAGGCAAATGGCCTTCACATTTCGCATATCGGGTGCATTAGAAATGAATTTCTGGAAAAGAGCAAAAGACTTTAGCGCAGAGCGCGCTGAGGACAGGCGCGGAGATCGCGGAGAGTACTCTCCGCCTCATCTCACCTCGGCGGCACCTGCTCCATCTTGTCGAGAAGCCTGATCGTCTCCAGAATAGTGCTGCCAACAATTTCCAGGCTCTTGGGGCTGAGCTTGTCGACGGTATCCTGCGGCGTGTGCCAGAAAACGTTGTTATAGCCGTAGTCAAAATCAATCAAGTCGGCGCACGGTACGCCTCTCTGCATAAAAGGAATGTGGTCGTCGGTCACCTGGTTGTCGCGGGCAAAGAAATGAGATTGATAGCCCAGGCGAGAGGCCGCCTGATACACGAGCTCTTCCAGCCACGGCGTTGAGTTCTGGTCACGATCGATGTTGAGGTCTGCATCTCCGATCATATCCGCCAGCAGAAATGCCTTGAGCTTCTTCAACGTTCCATCATCCTGCCATTTCTCCGCCAAGTGACGAATTCCATACAAACTGTCTTTCTCGAAAGGGAGTTCGCTCTCCGGTTTCATCGCTTCTTCCGCATCATCCCAAACCAGCCATACGCTGTAGCCTTCGCGCTTCCTGCCGCGCAGTTGATTCGCAATTTCAAGCAGGAGCGCACTCGAAGAGGCGCCATCATTGGCGCCGATGTAGGAGGTATTGCGCAAGGGATAGTTCGTATCGTAGTGGCTGGCGATTACGATGATGCCGTCGCGGGTCCCGGGAAATTTCGCGACGATGTTCCGTACCGGAAATTTGCCTTCGGGCGTATCCGCGGTGAACGAGTCCGCTTCTACAACATCGCCCTTCAGATGGGAAGTGATGAACCCCTCGACTTGCTTGTGACTTGCGCTGCCGATGGGGCGTGGACCGAACGCTACCATTTCCTTCACGTACTGCATGGCGCGGGCGGAATCGATGGTCGGTGGCGGACTGTTGTCGGGAGGAAGTGAAAGCTTGGGGACGGAGGATGCGGCGGCCGGAGCCGCAGGTTGAGTCTGCGCTTTTACTGGACTGGCATGGTTGTCGCGGTCGCACGCCACCAAAGCAACGGAGATAGACAGCAACAAAATTCGGAGTGCAATTCTTTTGCCTATCATTCTTTTGCTAATCATTCTCTTGCTAATCATTCTCTTGCTAATCACGGCATAAATCTCGACGGATGAATGCCGAGCGACTCGCCAGGTGGTTATGCAGCTTTTTTCTCCTTACGAGCGCGATGCTGCTTGGGATGGACAGCCCACGCTATTCCGATGCTGAAGACGTACAACGCGATCATGGGCGCCGCAAAGATGCACATGTTCAAAACGTCGGGAGTCGGGGTGACGATCGCCGCAATGATGAAAATAACAAGAATGGAGTAGCGAAAATTCTTCCACATGAAGCCGGCGCTCACGATGCCCATCAGCGCCAGAAAAAAAATGAGAATCGGCATCTCGAAAATTAATCCCATGCCCAGGATGATGCTGAGAAACAGCGATGTGTATTCGCCGATGGTGATCATGGGCTGGAATTGCCGCCCGAAGTGGATCAGAAAACCGAGCGCCTGCGGATAGACGACCTTGTAGCCAAAGTATCCGCCAGCCGTGAACAGCGCGATGGTCGAAACCATGAAGGGCACGACGTAGCGCTTTTCGTTGCGATAAAGTCCGGGTGAGATGAACATCCAAACCTGATACAGCACAAACGGCGAGGTGAGGAATAGTCCGGCGAGGGCGGCAATCTTCAGATACAGATTGAAGGGCTCGGTGGGATTCAGATAGACGAGCCTCTCCGACATCCCATTGTCTTTGAGAGCCTTCATGATGGGGCGCTGCATGATTTCGTAGATGCTCTCCACCTTCCACCAGCAGGCGAAGAAGCCCACAGCCACGGCGGCGATGGAGTAAACCAGGCGGGTACGCAACTCCTGAAGGTGATCGAGAAAGCCCATGGTGGGCATGGCGTCGCGCTTCGGGTCGTCCCCGGAAGCCCCGGTCAGATTTTCAAACATGCGAATCCTGCAAAGCGGAAGAACTAGCTGCGTCCGTCACGGATGAAGCGGGCGGATCCGCGGCTGATGAAAGAGAGGAAGTCTCGGTGGTTGCATTCGCGACTGGTGCATTCGAATCAGCCGCGTTCGAATTGGCGAGAGGAGCCTCAGCGGGAGCGGCTAAAGTTGCGAGCGATTCCTGCGGAGCGGCCTCACTCGCAGCCGGGTTCAAGCTCAGACTAGCCACCGCGCCTTGAGGCGGCCCGGCGGGAGGAAGAATCGTCGCTTTCTTCTCGACCTCCAGATGCGCGATCTCGGTTTCGATCTGCGACTTGAATTCGTTCGAGGCGCGGCGAAGTTCGGCAAGCAGACGTCCAGCCTGACGGGCGATCTCCGGCAACTTCTTTGGCCCGAATATGATCAGGGCCAGGAAGAACAGAAAGATCGTCTCGGAAAAACTCATGGCCTCATCATAATGCGGGAGCGCTAAGGCGGCAATGTTTGAGCTTAAGTATCTGTCGGATTCAAGGTTAATTCGAGCCGGATGCTGGGCAAAGGAACCGTTATGGGGAAGGCTTAAGGACTACTGTGTTTCGTTCATCACTCGCAATAATGCGATAAAACCTTTTCAGATCGTCGGCCTTGTTTACGGGTACGCTCAACTCCTTCACCTCAAACGTGCGGGTATAGTCGACCACGTTGCCGGTCACGACCGTCTTCGAGTGATAACTGGCGAAGCCGTAATCCGCATCCACCGGTGGAGGAATGTCATCGACCACGTAACCTGGCGGGATTGTGATTTCGAACGTGTCTGTGTCGCGCGCTGGTCCTTCGAATTCGATGGGAAATTTCCTCGGTTCTTTTGTTTCCAGAAATCCCGCCGCCTTTTGGCCGATGACACGGGGCCGAACTAAAAGCAAATTGCCGGCATTCTTGGCGTAGTTCGGCGACTCAAACGAATAGTTGAAACCGAAAGGTTGATCGGTCTGCTGAACATTGAGGAGGGTGGCACGGAAGATTTGAAAACTTCCAAGGGAGCCCGCGAGAAGTTCTTCGATCGGCTTGATGCGGTCGGTGTCTTTACTTACGGTGCGCAATCGCCATCGCTCGGAGGAGGCGCGCTCGCCCAGTCGCACCTCCTGGACGTCGCCCTTCAAGGTTCCCTTCGCATCCAGAGTCAGCTTGGCGGAGCGCCGGATACTGTTCATCATTGACGGTTGCTGAGGCAGTTCGATCAACTCGCCGCCGTCCGGAGTTACGAGGAGGCCGTAGTTGGCCTGCAGATACCCGGGAAGTTGGCCAAACGGTATGAGGTCGTTGGTTGGATCGAAGAAGAGGATTCTGCCCAGCTTGGGGTGCTGGATGGTGGCGATCAGCGAGGGATCAGTCAGGCCCTCGGGCAACTTGATCGCCAGGATCGCATGATTAAACCCATGGTGCGCGGGCGTATGGGGCGTGACCGCGCCGCGCTCGGTATAGATCACGACATGATATGTGTCAATCCCGATTTCCCGCAGCATCGAACGCAGCAGCGTGGCTTTGTCTTTACAGTCTCCGTAGCGATGGGCATAAACGTCGGCTGCCGGATGAGGTTGCCAGCCACCGATGCCGAGCTCGATGGCAACATAACGGATGTCACGCTGTACAAAGGTGGCAAGCGACTGCATCTTTTGCAAAGTCGTGGTCTTCGATGCAGTCAATGCGGTTACCTGCTGTTTGATTTCCGCCGAAGCCTGCATACGGCCGCCGATCAAATTGGTGTACCACTTCCCCATCTCGTCCCAGTTTGCGAACCCGTTCAAAACGCCGCCTCCCGGCGGGAAGAAAGAAATGATCATGGAACCGGCGACGCCGTCTCTAGGCGGCATTTCCGGTTCTCTTCTGATTCCTTTCACATCATGAAGGACCCACTGTGAAAGGTTCCCACCAGTTTGAGTCGCTGAAACATCTTCATGGTTCAGCCACGCCGCTTTATACTCCCAGCCCGCGGGTAGCTGAAGCGAGTAGTGGCTCTCCCTGACCGGGTCCAGGTCCTGAAAATGCCACATCTCCTGGAGAAAGAAAGGCTGCTCTTCTGTTTCATACTCGTAGCCGACAATGTTTCCTGGATCGGGCGCGGGAATGTGCAGGACTTTGAATTTCACGTCTGAGATCAGTTCGCCGCCTTCGGTGCCGGGCGAAGCCTCGATCGCGTCCTTGTCTCTTACTTCGAAGTCCTTGCCCTGCGCGGGAATGCACCATCCGTGCAGAGTTCTTACTTTTCTTTGAGGATTCAGGTGAACGTACACCGTGCCATGTTCTCGGCCGTTGGGCCGCAGAATCTTGTAAGCCTCGCGGACTTGGGTCCTGATCTTGTCGGCGGATATAACCGTGACATTGGTTTCGGAATACAGGAGCACGGCGTCGGTCTTCTCATCGTAGGTGGGCAGTGGAGCGTTGACCAGCGCGTGCATCCATGCGGGCGCGTCGCCGCTGGCAAGAGCATTCGGCACGCACGCCAAAGGGGCCAGGACCGCGATCCCAATAACCGCCCTCGTTCCAAGATTAGTTACTCGCGCTCGCCACTCCGGGCTGCAAAACGATTTGCTCTTCATCACCGGTCCTTACTACCTCAAAAAAGTTCCTCAAGGCGGGATAGTACTTGGCCTCTAGCATTAAGAAGTCCACGGTCAGCTTTCGCGTCAAATGTAAGGTGTCTTTACCGTTTTCGACTTTTATGCTGTACGCGATGACATGGCCATCCTTCGCTTGGGCAGGCGGCACGCTGCTCACCTGCCATCCAGCTGGGAGTTCGATGGTAACGTCGTCTTCTTTCTCGTAGGGATACTCGAAATAAATCGGGTGCACTCGATTGGCATGCTCAAAAATGTGCTTCTCCACACCTGTAAACACTCCAGCAGAGAGAACGACGCGCTTCCCCGCGTTTGAAGCCCAACCCGGGATTTTCACGGTGAACTCCGCGACCAAGGGAGTTTCCGAACCGCTCCAATCCGGCTGGTTTACAAGTTCTGCTTCCATGGCAGCGGGCACTTGCATCTTCAGACGATTTTCCAGGAATTTTTTTCGAGCCACCTCGTCTTCATGGCGAACGTCGAGACGATAGTACATGGCTTCCAGTCCTGTGCACGTGACTGTAAGCTTGCCTTCCAGGTCGCCAGTATCGGAGAGTTTCAAGTTTGCCTTGCGCTCCATCCGCGACTCTGAGCTGGCTGGAAGCGTGGTTTTAATCCACATTCCACCGTCCTTATCCAACTTCAATCCGGTCACTCCGGTTTCCGACCAGGTCAAAAGGCCGAAAGGAGTGAATTCCGCTCCCGGATCGAGATAAACATCCCTCCCATCCAATTTGACCAACACGACATTTGCATCCAGCTTGCCCGTTTGCATCGTCTGGGGAGTAAAAAAATACTGTCTTCGGTCCGAGACCCAGCATCCGTAGGCTTCAAAACCAGCAGCGCGTACCAGTCCCAGGAAGAGCCAGGTCAGTTGTACGCCGTTTCCGTAGCCGCGCTTCCAAACGTCTTCTACATTCTCTGCTGGTTTCTCTTTATCGCGTTTTTCCTCTTGTTCGGTCTTTCTCAGCTCGTAAGATTTATTTCGTAACTGCTGCACGCGATCGTAGATTTTGCGCAGTTTCACATCGGGAGAATCATTCGGCGAAACGATCTGCGCCACCGCCTCTTCCATGGCCTTGCGCTTCCCCACAAAGCTTTCCAGTTGACCGTTCCGCTTCTTGCCGAAATTCTTCCAGAACTTGTCGGGATCGCTCTCCAACAAGTCTTGTTGATAGATGAAGTCCACGCGCGCCTTCAATTCGTTGGTGGGAGGCATGAAGTCCTCGGTCTGAAATCCGGCGAAGTTGCTGACATCCATCCGCACTATGTGATCGGGCCCTTCCTTTGGTTGGATCCCGCCAGGCAAGCCCTGCCAAACCCAGCGCAAAGTCCACGGGACGTAGTTGTTCTTGTAAGGTTTCAATGAAAATCGAGCGGTCTTGGTAAACAGATCCTGACTGAGAATCCAGTGGGAGTCGAAAATATACTTTTCGCTCAAATCGTAGGTCCAGCGATACTCGATGATGGAGCCAACCTCCACATCGGGCAGTGTGAACGTCTTCGCCAGGTAACGTACGCCCCTGCCTTTTAGCAATGACTTCTCGAACACTTTTCCATCGAACGCAACCTCGGAGCCGTCAGGCTTTACGGTCCGCCCCTTAATAGCGACCACGTCCTCGCGTTCCTTGGCGAACTGGATCTCGACATTGCCATACTTTCGGCCTTCTTCCGTGAGTATCTTGATCCGAATGTAGTTATCTTCATGCGAGGTCTTTCCGTTGTCGTCGCGGTCCACTTGACGGTACAGGATGATTGCCGGAGCGCCGGGAGCGAGGGGTTCGCTCGTCATCTTCAGTTCTTCCGGAGTGATGGGAGGATAGCCCTCACCCGCGCGAACCGTGCTGAGGTGAAAGCCGCCAGCGGCAAGAATCACAGAGAGGACACTACAAGCGACAAAGACTACTCGACGAAAAGGCACGTTCCAACTCCCAAGCGAGCGCGTTCACCAGAAACGGGCCCCCGCACGTTTTGGTGCGGAAACAATATAGCGATTCAGGGCGCAGGTCAATAGCCTTTTAGCCCCAGCATTTTGACCCCGGACTTGAGATCGCTCGCCGCGAAGCCGGCTCGCCTCATTTTCGGCGATCTGGAACTAAAACGCCCGCACGCGCATCTTAAGAAGAGACCGGGAAAATTTGGTTACCGATGGTAACCATCCCGGTCCGGGGCAGTCTAAGCAGATGATATAATACGTTTATTCAGCGCCGTAGCCGGGGAAGATCGAGATCCCTCAACCGAAGGAAATATTAAAAATGGCACGTAGTTCTCGCCGCTCACTCTTCCTGGTAGTTTTCTTTCTGCTCGCCTGCGGCTTTCTGGGGATTCTATTCGCCCAGCGCACCGGGCAGGCCTCCTCTTCGCCCTCGAGCGACTCCGACGTCAAAGACAGCCTGAAGCAGTTCACGGATGTCTATGCCGTCATTGAGGATAATTACGCGGAGCCGGTCAACCCGGATAAGGCGATCTATAACGGGGCCATTCCCGGGATGCTGCACGCGCTCGATCCGCACTCGAATTTCTTCGATCCCAAGTCTTACGCGCTGATGCGCGAGGACCAGCGCGGCAAGTATTACGGCGTGGGCATGACGGTGGGACCGCGCAACAACAAAGTGATTGTGATCTTCCCATTCACCGGCACACCCGCCTACAAAGCCGGCATTCATCCCGGCGATGTGATCATCGCAGTCGATGGCAAGTCCACCGAGAACATGAGCACCGGCGATGTCGCCGACTTACTCAAAGGGCCCAAGGGCACGACCGTACACATCAGCATCTCGCGCGAGGGCGTGGAGAAGCCGATGGAGTTCACGCTGGTACGCGACGAGATTCCGCGTTACAGCGTGGACGTGCATTTCCTGATTCGCCCCGGCATCGGCTACCTGCACGTGACCGGGTTCAACGAGACCACGGAAGAAGAAGTCTCGAGAGCTCTGGATGAGTTTGGCGATCTCAAGGGTTTGATTTTGGATCTGCGCGGAAATCCCGGCGGGTTGCTCAGCGAAGGCGTTGGCGTAGCCGACAAATTCCTGAAGAAAGGCCAACTGATCGTTTCGCATCACGGCCGCGCATCGGCGGAGAAGCGTTACGTGGCGCAACATGGCAACGGGGGAAAAGACTATCCCCTGGTCGTGTTAGTAAACCGGCTGACCGCTTCGGCGGCGGAGATTGTTTCCGGAGCCATTCAGGATCATGATCGCGGCTTAATCGCCGGAGAAGTCACGTTCGGCAAGGGGTTGGTTCAGACGGTTTATCCGTTGTCGGAAAATACCGGGCTGGCGCTCACCACGGCGCACTACTACACGCCCAGCGGACGGCTCATTCAGCGCGATTACAGCAACATTTCGCTCTACGATTATTATTACAACCGCGATGCGGAATCCGGCAGCAATGCCAGTCGCGAAGTGAAATTGACTGACAGCGGCCGAACAGTTTACGGTGGGGGCGGCATCACGCCGGATGTTGTGATTCCGCCAGTCAAGGGAAACCACTTTCAGGATACGCTGCTGCAGCATTACGCATTCTTCAACTACGCCAAGCGCTACGTCGTGAATCATCATCCGAGCAAGAGCTTCGAAGTGGACGATGCGGTTCTGCAGGAGTTCCGCAAGTCGCTCGACGAAGCGAACATTCCTTACACCCAGGCCGATCTGGTAGATAACAACGACTGGATCAGATCCAACATCAAGGCCGAAATCTTCGTGGATGCTTTCGGTCAGGATGAAGGGCTTAAAGTGCGGGCGGAGTCGGATCCGGAAGTGTTGAAGGGTTTGGATCTTCTGCCCCAGGCCAAGGCATTGGCCGACAACGCCAAGCGCATCGTGGCTGAGCACAACAGCGCGGGAGCGTTTAACCGCTAAAACGGAAGTGATTTCGAAAGGCCCGGACAACGTTCCGGGCCTTTTCTTCGAGAGTCGTAGCGCCGTCGTCTCGCCAGCTCTCGAAGTGGACGTCCCGCCCACTTTCGGGCCAGCAAGATGCCGGCGCTAGTTTGTTGACTTCCCTGCCGGGCTATGTGAAAATCCGCGGCAGCAGGGCCTGATCATCGGCTGAGTGCCGAGGAACTAAGGGCCTCCCCCGCAAGTCCGGCGTCGTCGACAATGAAATACTTTAGACAACTTCCGCAAGCTGCGGCTCGAACTCGGGCATTCCCCAGCCGGGCGGAGCTCGTTTGAAGCCGGTTGTCCTGGGATTGGCGGTAGCTTTGGCAGTGGCGGCAGGCGTTACCGATTGGCGCAGCCGTCGTATTCCCAACTGGCTGACGGTTCCGGGACTGCTGGTGGGTATCGCGGCGAATGCAGCGGTTAGCGGAGTGAGTGGCCTGAAGACTTCTCTGCTGGGGGCCGGGCTGGGCTTGCTGCTGCTGTTGCCCTTTGTTTTCCTGCGCAGCCTGGGCGCGGGTGACTGGAAGTTGGCCGGAGCTTTGGGGGCGTTCGTAGGGCCGGGAATCCTGCTCGACTTGCTGATGGGATCGGTCTTTGTGGCCGGGATCATGGCCCTTGGGCTCGTGATCTACAAGCGGCGGTTGATAGAAACGCTGCGCAATATCGGGCGGTTGCTGGGGTCGATGTTAACTTTTCGTATGCCCGGGGCCGAAGTTTCGCTGGATAATCCGCAGTCGTTGAAGGTCCCTTATGGCGTAGCATTGGCTTTGACCACTTTGTTGTATGGGATCTTGAACTGGAAGATGTGGGGAGCACGGTAGCCATGCAGAAATCGGGCGCAATCCGCTGGCGTAATCTGGCGCGCAATACGCGCGGCTCGGAGATCGCGGAAACCGCCATGATCCTGCCCCTGCTCTTCGTGATCGTGATGGCGATTTTCTGGTTCGGACAAGCTTTCCGCGTCTACGGCACCATCACACACGCGGCGCGCGAAGGGGCGCGGGCCGCGGTAGCTCCGATTTGCGCGACCTGCACCGCCGCAAACTCGCCTGTACAAAACGCCGTAAACGCCGTTAGTTCCGCTATGACAGCGGCGAATCTGAACACGGCGCAACTCCAGCCTTGGACCACTTCACCCGCTGCGTGCGCCTGCAAAAGCCAGAGCCAATCCTGCCCGGGCGGCACTGTCCCATGCGATTCTAGCGTGCCGACTGGCAACGTTTGCGTGCAGACGAATGTTCAGCTGTCATCGACCACCTTCGGCGGCGCGGGCACGTGCGGCACGTTGGTCAGTCTCCAGTATCAATATCCTTTCCACTTCACTTTGCCTTGCTGGCCGCAGCCATGCACTTCCCTGGATTTGCAAAAGATCACCCTTCCCGGACAGGCGCAGATGCGGTCGGAGACGCAGTGATGAAGCCTTTTCCTCGACGAATTCGGGCGTTCGCAGCACTCTGGCGAGGTTTCGGAGATGATCGCGCTTCCCAAATCGCCGAGTTCGCGGTGTCACTGCCTTTGCTAGTTTTGTTTGTCGTAGGAATTTTTGATTTCAGCAGTGCGATCACTCTCAAGCAGAAGCTGACCAACGCGGCGCGGGAAGGCGCCCGCGTAGCCGCCGCCGATCCCGCTAACGACCTCGGGAACACCGCGCCCCCGCCTGTCTCCGTGGTCGATGCTTTCTGGGTTGTGGATAACTATTTACTGTCGGAAAAGATCAACGACTGCGGATTGAGTACGCAGCGACCTATCTGGTCCAGCGGTCTCACTTGGACTTCGACCGCAGCCTGCCCCGGCGGCGGGGGACCCAGCAACTCGCTGGTCCTTACCATCAATCGCGGATACGTGACATCGCAGACTTCTGGCGCGAACACGACCTACGTAGTGAATACACAAGTTAAGATTAGCTACCCATATACCTGGAAATTTGGTGGCGTGTCCGGCCTGTTCGGCGGAGGATTTATCCTTCCCATCGGTATCACGACTGCCACTGTGGCCTTCAACGAGAATTGAGTCACCTATGCGACCACCACTGATCCAACGCCCGGGACGCAGCGCCTCGGATCGCACGAAGGAGCGGGGCGTGACCATGGCGCTGGTGGCTCTGGCGATGGTTGGCATCATCGCGATGGCGGGACTGTCGATCGATATCGGCACGCTGTATCAGGCCAGCGCAGAAGCGCAGCGAGCGGCAGATGCGGCAGCCCTGGCCGCAGCCAGAACGATCTCGATGCAGGGCCTGACAGGCGACCCAAACAATGTCTCCGCCTCCTGGCAGCTGATTTGTGGTGGACCCAGCGGCGGTCTAGCTACTCCGGCCGCAAACACAGTGGTTACACAGAATCCGATATCGGGCGCGTCGACGAGTCCAGTGGTAACAGTGACCTACTCGTACTCGGGTAATACCTCGTCGCCCGGCGGCGACTGCTCAGCCTGGGCCGGCACTGCCTTCGGGGTAAATCCGCTGGTCACTGTCCTAGTGCAGCAGTCAAACCTACCCACATATTTTTCGCGCATCTGGGGCCGAACCGGCAACACCGTCAGCGCCACCGCCACGGCAGAAGCTTTCAATCCTTCAGGCTCTGGCACTTCACCCGCCGGCATGGTCCCAGTTCAGCCGCGATGCGTGAAGCCATGGATCGTGCCGAATTATGACCCATTGCATCCCGGGGGCTGCAGCGGCACTGGCGGCACTGGCTGCTCCAGCCTCGTTGGCCAGACGACCGGAACTATCTTTTCACCCGGGCTCGCAACGTTAACCATCGGCGGGAATTCCGTCGCTGGCGGAGGCGTGATCGGCGAAAGGTTTTGGCTGATGCCAGACTGCACGAATCCAGGCACGGGATCAGCCTGTACGCCACGCGGTGCGCCGGAAGCAAACTTCCCCAAAGGCACGGATATAACCGTACCACCTACGCCCAACCTCGAGTATCTTCCCGGACAAGTGCCTTCCGCGTTGACGGCGATACCTGCGTGCGCTTCCTCTGCCCCCTATGCGGAGGCCATCGCTGGCTGCGACCAGTCCACGCAATACCAGTGCGGAGTGCAGAGTTCTAGTTTGGGTCCGAATTTTGTGGACCTCAGCGAGAACCCAGGGCTAACCGATACCACAACTGGAGTGCAGTGCCTTATCCACCAAACAATCAGCAGCACAACCCTCACGAGTGGCCAGGATGTGCTCTTACCCCCAGGAACGTCGTTTGGGAGCGAACCGCCATACTATCCCTTTCAGATTCAAGCCGGAACGAGCAGCCTCCTAACCAGTGCTGTCGGAAGCGTAATTACCAGCAGCAACTCGATCGCATCCCTGCCGATTTACGATAGCAGCGCAGGCACCGTCTTCACAGCCGGAGCGACCACGCCCGTCACCATCATCGGTTTTCTTCAAGTCTTTATCAACGTGGTCGACCAGTACGGAAACATGTACGTGACGGTGCTGAATGTCAGCGGCTGTGGAAACGGGACCACGCCAGTCAGTTCAACTCCGCTGTACGGAACTTCGCCCGTGCCAGTGCGACTGATCACCCCGACCGTACCGTCAAGTTAGCAATTCGCGTCTTAGTCTGGAACTTCGTTACCCTGCGGGGCCTTGGTCTCAGGAGCTGCACCTGGAGCTTGCCGCTCTGTGCCCAGGTTGGGAGCTGCTGGGGCGGGCGCTGGCGGTGGCGGCGCTTTTACTGGAGTCTCACCTTCGGCGTCATCATCGGACTGAGCCTGCGGCTGCGGTCGGTAGGCGGGCGCGGGGCCTTCCGGCCGCGCGCTGAGAATCACGCGGTCGAGAGTGGCGGGATCGCTGGCCGAACTCAGAATCAGGAAATTGAATTTCGAGCCATTCAGCAGACGAGACAGAACTTCCGGCGCCGACGCAGGGCCGATTTCGGCGACTACTTTTTCCTGCTCCGCCCCGGCCGGGATGGCAATGTCGGCTCCGGTGCGCTGGTGTATCGCGAACAGAACTTCCGACAGACTGGCCTTGTTGGAGGTGATGGTAAGCATCCCTCCCTGAAATGAAACCAACAGCGGAGGCGGTGCGGGCGGCGGCGTGATCTGCACCGACTGCACGGTATAACTTGAGGTCACCAGCTTTGCCCCGGAAGGCGAGGACGTAACCAGGTGGGCTCCTTGCGCGCCGGAACTCCCAAGTTTGATGATCACTGTTCTTCCGGAGGGAAAAACCTGATACTCCTGCGGACCATTCAAATCGAACACGATCCGCGTGACTGGAGGCTTCGATGTGAACAATCCCGCACGAACGCTCTTTACCTCTCCGCGGTTCAGGGTTTGATTTCGCAACTGCGCGCCGGGAACGGCGTTGGCGAAATCGACGACCAGGCGGTCGGGATGGGTTAAGACTTGCGCTTGCGGGACGAGACGATCGCTGCCCTCGATCTCGATTTCTACAGGGTTCTGCTTGCCCAGAACTTGCACGCGGCGCACCGAAGGCACGTCTTGAGCCCGCCCGGCGACCGGCACGGAAACATATACCGCGGCCCATACCAGAAAAACGGCAGCAGCCCTGACAGAGCGATTCATAAATATCCTTATTGGTGAGCGGCGCGCTACCGCGATTCTAGCAGCGCATGAGGGGCCGCGAGCTCACGGAAGGATTACAACTTTGGGTCACTCTGCGTCGCGCGAAGCTAATGGGTCAGCGGAGTGAGCAGGACATTAAGAAGGTCGGTTTGCCCGGAAACGCGCTCCAGGTGCGGGTTCCGGTCGCCTTCATGGTAAGCGACGGAGTATGTCTGGAAAATCTGGCCATTTTCGACAAGCAGTTCGATGGGCACGGCGGTCGCATGCACGGCCTTGAGCGCGGCACGCAAAACTTCGGGCGTCCACTTGCGGCCATTCACCGCAATCAGCTTCATTCCCGGACCGATGCCGGACTGATAAGCGGGAGAGTTCACGATTACGTCATCCAGCTTGCCGTCCTTATCAACATCAACCGTAAAACCCAGCGAATAGGAGAAGTCCGCAAACTTGAATAGTTTTTCGGCTGCTTGGGTGAATACATTCGGCTGGTCGGTATATACCAATTTCCAGCCGTCCCGCTCGATGCCGCCCAGCGGCGCATGTGTGCTGGTTGACCCGACGCGCTCTCTCAGCAGAGTCGCCCAATCGTAAGGAGCGATCTCGTTCAGCGTCCGAACAATGTCGTCAAACTTGTATGGCACAACAACTGGAGGTCCGCTCTGGCCACCGTGAAAGCGGCGGCAGAAATCGTCGAGAGAATGTTGCCCATGCGTCTGCTGGCGGATGATCGAGTCGACTTCCAGCCAGATCAATTCACCTTCGGGATAGTAATCCAGCCCGCGCCGCCAGTCCGACCACTGCTGACCCAGAATGCGCAAAGTCTGCACGGAACGCGCGGTATCCTCCAAGGGACGCCAGGTGCGGCCGGAACGATGGTCGAGACTGGCGGCGGTCGCAGCCAATGCTTCCCGATACTGTTCGGGAGACCACAATCCGCTGCGCTCGGCCAGCAGGTTGCCCAGATACTCCGTGAGGCCCTCGTAAACCCACAAGAGATCGCCGACCATCGGCTCCTGATAATTGCGCGTGGCCAGCCCTGCAGGGCGGCGATACTTGCCATTCCACGAGTGCGCGAACTCGTGCGGAAGCAGGTCCGCATAAAGCATGTGCAAATCGGGATCGAGCAGCGTGCGCTCGGCTGCGGCGCTGTCGTTGGACTCGTGATGTTCCAAGCCATGTTCCCCGACCTGATCGCTGAGGGTATATAGAAAGTGATATTGCCGGTAGTGGCGTGCGCCGAACAGCGCCCCGGTTTCGGCCACTAATTTACGGTAGGCGGCCAAGTCCTCTGGCTTCATCGCCAGGTCCGCTTCGCTGTCGGCGACCAGATCCATTTGGTGCGCCGGTGCATCCGTTGCCGTGGTTAAGTCGATTCTTCGGTAATTCTTCCCGGCGATTAAGGGCGAATCCACCAATGTCGTCAGGGACACCGGAGCAAACTCCACTTCATCGCCGGAGGTATGCGATGCCGTCAGCGCCGTGCCGAGCTTCCAACCTGTAGGAAGTTTTACTGAGGGCAGGAATTCGACCGCATCGGAGTCGGCGCCCTGCGGATACAACACCACGGCATTCCAATTCAAATCAAGGAGATTGCTGGAAGCCGCCGGGCCGCCGCCGCCTGCGCTGTCACTGGAGGTGATCGCATCCAAGGAAACCTCCAGTTCATGCGCCGCTTCGGGCACGACGACATGAAAAGCGTACATGTCAACGTCGTCGCGCTGCCAAGGCAAAGCCTTACCCGCGGCTTCCATGTGTATGCCGGTAAGGCCGGCGATGGGTCCGCTGGGTCGGTGGTTGCCGGGGATCCACTTCGGAAACACGAGAGTCATCGCCCCCGGCTTGGCGGGAATGCTCAGCTGGGCATGATAAATATTGCGCCGGGCGTCCGTGAGATCCACGTGCAGCCGGATGGGCGGTGCGAACGCGCTCTCGCCAGCTGAAGCTACCATTCCCCAGGCGAGCACGACAAACAATTCAATACGACGTGGACGACGCACCTCGACCTCCCGCGACTCTAAGATCCCCAGTTAGAAGGATGAGCCTACCGAAAGCGAAGACAGGTTCGCAACAACGATGCAGAATGTTTCAGGATTTAAGGAGCTAAGGATTTACAAAACCTCGAGCACGGATGAACCGGCGACGGGCCTGCCAGTAAATGACGGCTAAACCCGAGGCAAACAGCACCCAGGTTCCAGGTTCTGGCACCACTCCGGGAGCGCCACAGGGACCTCCCGTTTTCTTAACGTCACCTTCACCAACACAGCAACCGGTCTCGACAGTACCGTTTTTATTGACTAGCCCGCACAGGCCCGCAGGCAATGGTGGAGGTGCGATGGGTACCCAACCACCGCCGACAAATGGATTGTACAAACTCAGCGGCCCGGCGGGCCCAAGCCCCGGTGCTTGCGGCCGTTCGAGTAGCGCCGATTCGAATGGCACTGGCGGAGACCGCATCGCAGTCCCGTCGCCGGCTCTAAGAGGTTGATCGAATTTCGCCACGGGAGGCTCGGCGGGCGAGACCGCCTGCTGCGGCACCTCTTCCACGCGGTTGGCGCACCGGCCGCGAGCCGTCATCCGTCCGTCGGTAATTATTTTTTCCCCTTTGTGAAGAGTCACACGGTGACGAGTCCAATAAACGCGGTTTCCAATCCGGTAAGACAGGTAGGCCGTCCGAGCCAGAGTGAGCCGCACGACTCGCGCGTGGTCGTAATCAAAACCAGCATAATGCGCCGCAACGATGGGGTCGTGTTCCGCCACCCACTTCAACTCTTTCGCATCCTGCACCCCGCCTGGCACAACCGAATAGGGATACACAGGACGATCGGTGGCAGGCTGCGCCTGCGAGAGAATCTGATTCAGTGTGACAACGCGGCTGCGGCTAAGTTCCGCTTGTTGGAAGGTAGCAGGCGCGGACTGTTGCGCGCGAAACAACGACGGACTGAGATACTGCAAAGCAACGGTCGAGACAGCGGCGGCGCAAACTGTAATGGTTGCGACCGCGAGCCAGCGGCGAATGCGCCGATTGCGGCTGTGGCGACGGCTTCGCCGACGCCTGACGTTCCCCCCTGCGGGATCGCTCACAAACTACTCCTACCTGCGGCGGCCGTCCTGGGATCGGACTGGAGGCACTCCGCCGAACACATAGCGGCAGTTCAAGTGCCATACCGCAACCCGCGGACCCAACAAACTGAAGAAGATCCGCGTTCGATTGGCGACCATGTTAGCAGACAGCGAAATAGTTTGCACAAAATATGCTGTGGGTTTCTCTGGTAGCTTGCCCGATTCGAACTCGGCACTCATGGTCTTGCAAAACGGAGACAGACGCCGAGATGACCCTGGTAACACCACGTTCGGGCCATTTCCATGCATTGCGCTCAATGGTACTCTCGCTTGTGTTACCGGAGTCAGTTGCTCCGATTAACAAGTAAGCCGCCCTTCGCGGCATAGCCAGTAAGGTTCAACCTTCTCTGTAAGTCTGCTGGCCGATCTCCCCCGAACGAAGGATAGCCGTACACGCTGTCGCCTTACCAAGACAGCGATCCGTAGTTTGCTGGGAGGCAAACCATGCGCCTGAACCGTCTTCACCTCGCTCTTTCAGTTCTGATTTTCTCACTGCTTCTGGCCAGCCCTGCCTTCGCCAACTCGGTCACTATGACCTACGAGGGGCACGGCGCGGGAAATAACACAAGTTATCCATGGCTTTTCTCCATCAACGGCAGCGGCCAGCCCTACACAACGCTGATTTGCGACGCCTATGACAATGTCAATGCCGTCGGAGAGACCTGGCAGGCAACCGCCACGCCGCTGCTGCAG
>CZKH01000025.1_pt2 | contig 24023 bp, 26 predicted proteins | sample 682611 | NCBI WGS metagenome assembly CZKH01 (sample SAMEA3539301, study PRJEB10725) | soil metagenome | biome: tundra; feature: field; material: soil | place: USA | collected 2010-05 | depth 0.15 m | reverse complement strand
CTTGGCGACTGCGACCGGCGGCTTGGCCCTTGGAGGCCGCGCTTTAGATAGCAGCGCCCTTTCATCGCTATCGGACACCACCATGCACCGAGCCCCACAACGGGCTCAAACCAGTGCGAATAGAAGCGCCGAGATGAATGGACACATCCACAAGCAAAACCAAAACCGCCAATAAGGAAAAACATGAACATCAACCACTTCCACCTTGACACGCACCAGCCGTCTCATAGAAGCCGCCGAGGGAATGCGGTTTTCAAATCGACCCACTACCAGGAAAGTTGGAAACTTTCTTGTGACACCCGGTGCAGTAGTAATATTGCACGGACACGTGTGAACCTCCTTCGGTACGCGGCGAGATCAGGGTTCCATACAGACTTCAAGCAGAGCAGCCAATAAAGGCTTTTGTCCGTATGTTGGATCACATACCCTTGTGATGCAGGTCGTCGCTTCCCTTTCCGGCGCGCGTTAGCCTGAAGCCTGTGGAGGGGAGCGGAAGTGCGCGAGATCGTCGAACATCTGTGGCCAGAGATCGATTGGATTGAGAACCTCGAGCTACGTGAGCAAGTAACGCAAGTCTGGATCAACGCCCTCGAGCGCAGCCCTCTGCAGCCCGAAGATCTGGACCACATTCCTTTCACGCTTCTGGTTCCGAACTGCCCGATTACTTTTATGGAGCACAAACGCTGCGTGGTCCACATTGCGCGCGCCGGTGCGACCGCCATGCGGGAGTTCATGGGGCGCGCCTTACCCATTGATTTGGACACGGTAATCGCGGGAGCGATTCTGGCCGACGTGGGCAAACTGCTGGAATACGAACTCGGACCCGATGGCAAGAGCCGGCAGAGCGAGCGCGGCGAAGCTTTGCGTCATCCCTTCACTGGAGTTGCGCTGGCGCTCGAGTGCGGTATTCCCGACGCCGTTTGCCACATCATTGCGGCACACGCCGCGGAAGGCGATCTGGTCAAGCGCTCCACCGAGGCTTTCATCGTGCATCACGCGGACTTTATGGCGTTCCTGCCCTTTAAGAATCCCAAGAACATCAAAGTAAAATCCTAAGGAGAAATTCCTTGTCCGAACCGAAATCGATTGCCGCGGCGAAGGAAACGGTTACTGCCAAAATGTCGCGCTGGGCCGCCGGCCTGCGATATGAGGATCTCTCGCAAGACGCGATCTACCAGGCCAAGCGTTTCCTGCTGGATTCCATCGGCTGCGCCCTTGGCGGCTACCGCCAGCACGACGTGAAGATTGCTCTGGAAGTTCTTGGCGAGGTAGCCGGACGTGGGGGGGCCACGGTGATCGGCACGGGCGGGCGGGTCGACCCTGTTTCCGCGGCGCTGGCCAACGCGTTGATGATCCGCTGCATGGATTACAACGACATTTATTGGAAGCAGGACCCATCCCATCCCTCCGACATTTTTCCGGCGGCGCTGGCCTGCTGCGAGCGGGCCGGGAGCGGCGGCAAGGAGTTGATTGTTGGCCTGGTTTTGGGCCATGAGTTCGAAATGCGCTTTTGCGAGGCGGCGTTTCCCGGCATCCGGGAGCGGGGATGGCATCACGCCACGTTGACCGCGTTCGTTTCGCCCATTGTCGCCGGACGCGCGCTGCATCTCTCCTGGGAACAGATTCAGCATGCCATCGGCATTTCCGCCAGCCGCCACTGCACGCTGGGAGCGGTGACCGCGGGCAAGCTGACCATGATGAAGAACACGGTCGACCCGATGGCTACGCAGAGCGGCGTATTTGCGGCGCTTCTGGCGGAAAAGGGTTACTCCGGGCCCGAGCATGTCGTGGACGGCAAGGAAGGATTGACTCACGTCTTCGGTCCGGAGTGGAAGTTGAATCTTCTCACCGATGGCCTCGGCCAGTCATGGCGCATCACGCAATGCGGCATGAAGGCATTTCCCACCGAAGCCCTCACCCACACGCCGATCTCGGCCGTGCTCGATCTGGTCAAGAGCAACGACCTGCAACCGGAGCAAGTGGAGAAGATTCAGATTCGGTCGCTGGCGCGGGCCGCCGACATTTTGTCCGATCCCAGCAAATACGATCCGCACACCCGGGAGACGGCGGACCACTCGCTGCCCTACGTGATTGCAGCGGCGCTGGTGGAGCGGCAGGTCACGCCCGTGCAGTTCACCATGGAAAAGATCATGGATGCGAAGATTCGGGCACAACTAAAGAAGGTGGAAGTGGTCGCGGATTCGGAGATTGAGAAGGTTTTCCCGGCATTGCAGAGGGTGATCGTGAACATCACTACGACCGATGGACGTACGTTCACCAAACAGCTTGACTTCCCCAAGGGCGATCCGCGAAATCCGCTAACGGATCAGGAAGTGGAAGAGAAATTCGCCGCGCTCGCCGAAGGCGTGCTTTCCTCCGGAGCGCAGAAAAAAGTGAAAGAGGCGATCTGGAATCTGGAGGACAGCGACTCGGTTCGCAAGGTGATGGCGCTGCTGAAGTCGGACGCTCAGAAGAAGGCAACCAACATCGGAAACAAAGTGGAATCGACCGTGCACGGCAAGAAGCGTCGCAAGGCTGTACTGGCGTAGTCGCATTCATTGAGAGCCGCTCACCGGCGAATCTCCAGGAGTTCATTATGGCTCAGACCATCGTTGAAAAGATCGCGCACGCCCACCTGGCGGAAGGACCGAAGCGGCCTTTGCGCGCGGGTGACTTCTTGTCCATTCGGCCGCACCACGTGATGACGCACGACAACACGTCGGCGGTGATGAGCAAGTTCAAAGCCATTGGCGCGAAAAAGATTTGCGATCCCCAACAGCTCGTGTTCGCCCTCGATCATGACATTCAAAATAAGGATGACGCCACCCTGAAGAAATACCGCTCGATTGAAGCCTTCGCCAAAGAACACGGAGTCGACTTCTATCCCGCGGGTTCGGGCATCGGGCACCAGATCATGGTGGAGCGCGGCTACGTTTTGCCGGGATCGTTCGTCGTCGCCTCAGACTCGCACTCCAATATGTATGGGGCGCTCGGCGCCATTGGAACGCCCATCGTGCGCACCGACGCTGCCGCGGTCTGGGCTACCGGCGAATTCTGGTGGCAGATTCCGCGGTCGATCCAGGTTGTTCTGGAAGGCAATCTGCGCCGGGGCGCGAGCGGCAAAGACGTGATTATTACTTTATGTGGGCTCTTCAATCACGACGAAGCGCTCAACGCCGCGGTTGAGTTCGCCGGCCCGGGCGTGGCCAGTTTGTCGATGGACGCACGGTTTTCCATCTCCAACATGAGTACCGAGTGGGGACCGCTGGTGGGATGGTTTCCGGTGGATGGGGTCACCATCGAGTATCTGCGCGGCGTGCACCGGCGACTGAAGGAGAAAAATATTGAGCGCTTCACGGAGCAAGACATCGACAGCTGGGCGGCAAATCCTCCGCGCCCCGACCCCGATGCTGCCTACGCGGCGCGCATCACGCTCGACCTGGGAGAGATAACGCCTCACGTTTCCGGGCCCGACACTGTGCAGGTGATGCAATCCCTCGCTGCCATTGAAATGAAAAAGGTGCCCATCCAGAAGGCCTACTTGCTTTCCTGTGTGAATTCGCGGCTGGAAGACCTGGAAGCCGCAGCCTGGGTCGTGTGCGGCAAGAGAGTAGCACCCGGCGTGAAGTTCTACCTGGGAGCGGCCAGCGCGTGGGTGCAGCAGGAGGCGGAGAGGCTCGGCATCTGGCAGACCCTGCTCGATGCAGGCGCCACCCCGCTGCCGGCGGGATGCGGACCGTGCATCGGCCTGGGCGTGGGATTGCTGGAATCAGGAGAAGTCGGAATCTCGGCCACTAACCGCAATTTCAAGGGCCGCATGGGCGCGCGCGACGCCCAGTGCTACTTGGCCAGTCCGGAGGTCGTCGCCGCCTCTGCCATCGCGGGATATATCGCCGGACCGTATGCCTTCCCAGATATCACTCCGGCACGCCGGTTCACGGAATTCGCGGTAAACGGAAAGGGTTCGTCCGAAAAAGTAGAGATTCTTCCTGGCTTTCCAGAGCGTGTAAAAGGCCGCCTGGTCTTTCTTCCCCAGGACAACCTAAACACCGACGCCATCTACGGCAAGGATTACACCTACCGCGACGATATGACGCCGGAGCTGATGGCCGGAGTGGTCATGGAGAACTACGACCCGCAGTTTGCCGCGCGCACTCACGCCGGAGACGTGATCGTCAGCGGCTTCAACTTCGGCACCGGATCGAGCCGTGAACAAGCGGTCACCTGCCTGAAAGCGAAAGGCATTCCGCTGGTGATTGCGGCCAGTTTTTCGCAGACCTACCTGCGGAACGCCTACAACAACGGATTTCTGTGCGTGGAGGTTCCCGAGTTCGTCAAGCGACTGCGGGAGCAGTGCGCCACGGAGATCGCGGCCAAGGAAAAAACGATCATCCCGGGCGAAGACGTGGATATTGATTTCACCTCCGGCACGATCGCGTGGCGCGGCGAGAAGTTTGTCTTCCCGCCACTGGGCAGCGTGCCGCAATCGCTGGTGATTGCGGGAGGCGCTGAGAATCTGGTCGCGAAGAGGCTGGGACTCACATAGAAAGGGAACGAAGTTATGGCGAAATATACAGTAGTCACAATGCCCGGAGACGGAATTGGTAACCAGGTTCTCCCGGAAGCTCTGCGGCTTCTGAAAGCGGTCGGCTTTGATGCCGAGTACATTCATGCCGAGATCGGCTGGGAATGCTGGCGCAGAGAGGGCAACGCTCTGCCCGAGCGCACGGCGGAACTGCTGGCGAAGCACAAGCTCGGACTGTTCGGCGCGATCACTTCCAAGCCCAAGAAGGAAGCGGAGGCTGAGCTCAAGAGCGAACTCAAAGGCAAGGGCTACTCCTACTTCAGCCCGATCGTGACCATGCGCCAGCGCTTCCATCTCGACACCTGCATCCGGCCTTGCATTTCGTTTCCGGGCAATCCGCTCAACTTCATTCGCAAGAAGCCCAGTGGAGGATTTGAGGAACCGCTCGTGAACGTGGTGGTCTTCCGGCAGAATACGGAAGGCCTTTACGCCGGGGTGGAGTGGACCAATCCGCCCGAACCGGTGCGCGCCGCGCTGGCCACGCACGCGAAGTTCAAACCATTTGCCGGAACCGCGGGGCCGGACCTGGCCATTTCGGTGCGCATCATCACTCGCGCCGCGGCGCGCAAGATTTGCCGGGCTGCGTTCGAGTGGGCCAAAGCGTACGGATACAAGTCGGTAACGATCTGTGAAAAACCGAACGTGCTGCGCGAAACTTCCGGAATGATGGAAGAGGAAGCCAAAGCCGTAGCGAAGGACTATCCGGGAATTGCGCTATGGTCGACTAACATCGATGCGCAGACCATGTGGCTGACCAAGAATCCCGAAGACTACGGCGTTGTCGTCGCCTCAAACCTGTTTGGCGATGTAATTTCCGACGCCTTCGCCGGCTTAATCGGAGGCTTGGGCTTCGCAGCGTCGGGCAACATCGGGGACGATGTGGCGGTGTTCGAGCCCACGCATGGATCGGCGCCGAAGTATGCGGAATTGAATCCGCCGATCGTAAATCCGATTGCCATGTTCCTCTCCGCCGTAATGTTGCTCGATCATGTGGGCGAGACCGCGAAGGCTGGACGCATCCGCGATGCTATTGCTGCCGTGGTAAAGGAAGGCAAAGTACGCACGTATGACATGATGCGTATCGTGGGTGGCGCGAAGGCGATCAGCCAGGGCGCAGCCAGCACAGTTGAGATGACGGATGCGGTTCTGGCCAAAATAGAACAACAGGCGAGCGCGCACGCGGAACCTGAATGCGTAGCGGCTGGCAATGGCGGCCGGTTGAGGGGACACTCATGAGTGTGGGGATTGAAACGGTAGCCAAGCACGCGGGCGAAGCGGGTCACTCGGGCCCGGAGATTCGCTCGGACGTGCACGTTCGAATTGAGCCATGCCGGAGTGGCGGCATCGCCATCGAACTCGAATCCCGCGTCAAACCCTATTACGGAGATTCAATCCGCCGGCAGGCCGAAGAGGTGCTCGAAGCTCTCGGCGTGCAGCATGCACAGGTTGCCATTCACGATGAAGGGGCGCTGCCGTTCGTAATCGCGGCGCGCATTGAAGCCGCGGCCCGCCGCGCAGGAGTAGGCGAAGGCACGCGCGTACTCCCGGACAGGATTTCGCTTTCCGAGCCTTCTGTGCGCGACCGCATGCGGCGGTCGCGGCTTTATGTGCCCGGCAGCGAGCCAAAGTATTTCATCAATGCCGCGCTCCACGGAGCGGATGCCATCATTCTCGATCTGGAGGATTCCGTCCATCCCAACGAAAAAGATGCGGCCCGATTGCTGGTACGCAACGCGCTGCGTGCCGTCGATTTTCTGCAATGCGAGCGTATGGTGCGCATCAACCAGCTTCCGTTGGGATTGGAAGACCTGGAGGAGATCGTCCCCGAATGTCCTGACCTGATTCTCATTCCCAAGGTCGAGACTCCGAGCCAAGTGATCGACGTCATCCAGAAGATCGCGGAGATCAAGGCGAATTACGGCATCACTCGTCCGATCTGGCTGATGCCGATCCTGGAGTCGGCGCTGGGAATCGAGAAGGCCTACGAGATTGCGACTGCCAGCCCAGAGATTGCGGCACTGACGATTGGATTGGAAGACTACACCGCCGATCTCGGCGTGGTGAAAACGGCAGCCGGTGCAGAGTCGCTCTTCGCCCGGCAACGCATGTTGAACGCCGCCCACGCCGCCGGAGTGCAGGCCATCGACTCGGTCTTTGGCGATGTCGGCGATCTGGATGCCTTGCGCGCGTGGGCCCTGAATTCGCGCGCGATGGGCTTCGAAGGTATGGGATGCGTGCATCCGCTGCAGATTCCAGTGATTCATCAGGCTTTTGCGCCGACGGCAGCCGAGATCGAGAAAGCACAAAAAATCGTCACCGCATACCACCAGGCTCAGCAGAAAGGCCTGGGCGTGGTAAGCCTGGGGTCGAAGATGATCGACGCGCCGGTCGTGCAGCGAGCCTTGAAGCTGATGGCGCGGGCACAGGCGATGGGGCTGGTTGCCTGAATGTTCTGAGCTACGCTAGGTGAAAGGTCTCATGGCCATTCTCGAAAAAATGGAGCTAACACTGAACGCCGCCGAACGCATGGTTCCGGAGATCGCAAACGGTCGCCGGCAGGTCCCCTACCTGGGCGTCGGCAAGTACCAACCTCGCGGAAACAAAGCTGGACCACCCATCCGAACCGCGGCCGACTATCCCGAGAACGGTGACAAGCGCGTGGTCGATCTCGAAACCGCGCTCCGCAAGTGCGGTCTGCGCGATGGCATGGTCATCTCCTCACACCATCACCTGCGTGATGGCGACCGCGTCGCCCTTATGGCGCTGGAAGCCGCGGCTAGAATTGGCGTGAAAGATCTCATCTGGTTTCCCAGCGCCTCGTTCCCCGCGCAGAAGGGCGTCATCGAACTGCTGGCCTCCGGAGTGATCGACCACATCGAAGGCAGCATGAATGGACCGCTGGGCGACTACTGCACGCAAGGAAAAATGCGAGGCATGGGAGTTCTGCGCTCGCACGGCGGGCGCTGGCAGGCGATTCAGGACGGAGAGGTCCACATCGATATCGCCGTGATTGCCGCGCCCACCGCGGACCACTTCGGCAATTGCGATGGCTCGCATGGCAAGTCCGCCTGCGGCTCCCTCGGGTTTGCCTTGGCGGATTCCACCTACGCCGATCACGTCATCGCCGTTACCGATAATCTGGTTCCTTTTCCCTGCATTCCCTGGCAGATTCAAGGCAACAACGTCGACTACGTCGTGACCGTCGACTCCATCGGCGATCCCGCCAGGATTGTCTCCGGTACAACGCAGATCACGCGTTCGCCCGACCGCCTGCGCATCGCCGAGTTGGTGGCGCTTTTTTTGCGTGACGCCGGCATCATGCGCAACGGCTTCTCCTTCCAGGCGGGCGCGGGTGGCATTGCACTTGCCTTTGTCAGCTACCTCAAGCGGATGATGAAAGAAGCGGGCGTGAAGGCACGATTCGTGCGCGGCGGCTCAACCAAGTATCTTGTCGAGCTGCTGGAAGAAGGCCTCACCGACTACATCCTCGACGGGCAGACGTTCGACCTCAGCGGCGTGCAGTCGATGGCCAGCAACCCTCGCCACGTTGCAACTTCTCCATTTACTTCGTACAACTACCACGGGAAAGGAAACTTCGCGTCCATGGTGGATGCCGTCGTGCTCGGCGCGACCGAGGTCGATGCGGATTTCAACGCCAACGTTGTCACCCACTCCGACGGACGCCTGCTGCACGGCATCGGCGGATGGCAGAACTGCCTTGCCGCGGGATGCACCATCCTGGCCGTGCCTTCGTTCCGCGACCGCATTCCCGTCATCGTCGATCAGGTGACCACACTTTGCGGGCCCGGAGAGCTGATCGATGTGATCGTGACCGAGCGCGGCATCGCCATCAACCCGCGCCGCCAGGATCTGATGGATGCGGTCAAGGGCTCGAAGCTTCCCATCCGTCCGCTGCCGGAGATCAAGGCGGAAGTGGAGCGCATCTGCGGAGGCAAGCCGCAGCGGCCCAAGCGCGGTGAACGCACCGTCGCTATCGTCAAGTGGGTGGACGGTACCGTGCTCGACAGCGTCTGGCAGATTGTCTGAAGCCCGGCAAAAACGGCTTCCGGAGTGCTGCGACATGTGCTGCGACCGCGCGGAGAAAACCATGCCGGTTGAAGAGTTTTTGCGGCCGCGGGATCGAGAATCGAGAATCGACCGGCGGATTGAAATGCCCGGGCAACCTACCTGGCAGCGTGCGCTCCGCCAGACTTCCTGGACGCTACATTCCCCGTAGACCTCGTGCTGTTGAGGCCGTCTCCAATCGCGTCGCTGATCCTCTGCGCGCTCTTCAAGTCCCATCGGCAGAGAACGCAGCGCATGGCCACGGTGTAAACAAAGTGCGCGTAGGCCGGGCACTTGCCGTTCGTACAAGCCTTGGTCATCATGTCGTACCGCCTTGCTAGTCTGGGGATCCGGTAAAACTTCTCCAATAAAAGCCGACGCTCAGATCTAGAAGTGACGGTAGCACGCTTCCCTGCTGGTCCAGATACGCATTTTCAGCGGCAGATCATCGAATTTCTTTCTATGACAAGTAGTTGGCTTTTGGTGGTACCGTAGTACTGGCGTTTTGTCGGGTGGTTCTATGCTGGATGATGAGCCCAAGGGTTGGCAGCAGCTACAGGAACTGGCGCAACGGGAAAAAGACCCGAAGGAACTCGCCCAGATCATCGATCTGATGAACCAGTTGCTGACCGAGTATGAGAAGGCGGCCGCGATAGAAGCAAAGCTTCCCTCTCGCTCGGCACGCGAGAGCGTCCCAGGCAATAGCCTTGGGCGCGAGTTTCCTTACGTGGGTCTCACAAACTTATCCAGCTCGGAGCGCAATTCGAGGATCCGGCGCTTTCGCCCCTGGTAAGCTTCCAGCTCTTCCTCCGCAAAATCGTTGAACTTTCGGCCTACGACGGCGTCCATCTGTTGCTGAAGGAGTTCGCAAAGCTCACTCGCGACGGCGTCGAGCCCTGCAGTGGTGTCCATGCAAGACAGGTATCACGAGCGGCTCATCATGGCTGTGAGCGTGCGCATCAGGCCGGATGTTTCAAATCACATCACTTCTGTCTGAGGATACCTTCGATCTGCTGCAGGTGGTTGATGTCGTGCCCGGCAAACATGCGCACGATGTGCTCAATCGTTTCCTGGCCACGCTCGGCATGCATTCCGTAATGCTTCCACTGCTCGGGCGTCAGGGATTTCAGCAATGCAAGATTGGCTTCCCGAAGCATGCGGAATTGCTCGACGGACTTGCGCGGATCGCGCTTGTCATAATGCCCGCTGCTCACCCATGAATCCTGATCGAAGGCCGCAATCGGAGTTCCCGGCGCGCCCAGAATCAGCCGCATACGGAAACCGCCGACGATTTCCGCGTCCGCAAGGTGCGCGAGAATCTCGCTGACAGACCACTTCTCGGGAGCGGGGCGCTTGCGCAATTTGCTCGTGGACACGCCCTTGACGAGGCGCTCGAGCTTCTTCGCCGTGGCGGCTTGCACCGCCAGAGGCTGCTTCCCTTCCATATAGCCCACTACCCGCTGAGTGTATTGCTGCGGCGTTTCTTTCATAGTTTTATCCCCAATCTAGCCGAGCTCATGTGGCGACAGCCGCCTCGGCTGTCCCGCCCGAGCGAAGCGGGGCGGAACCGCCACTACTGACCACCCTTCTGTCCCGCCTGAAATTTCGTCCACGGCCCCGCTTTCATGTCGTGCAGCAGCGGCTTCTGCCAGGCATATTCCGGATGCTGTTCCAGGAAATCGGATGCCACAAAATCCGCTCCGCAGGGATGCCCGGCGCGCGCAACGAAACTCATATTCGCCGCCATCTTGCTGTCGGTGGCTTTGCCTTGCACCGCGCCTCCTGGGTTGTAGGCCTCCCATCCCCACTGCTTCACGCCGCGCGGCGAGGCATCGACATGTCCGCACAGCGAGCGCTCGTTGGGCTGAATCTTTTCCGCATGGGAAGCGGTCTTCTCGAAGCTGTCGAAATGGTCGGCCAGAAAATCCTCGGCCATCTCCACATCGATGGTTCCCTTGGCGTGTTGCACCAGTTCATCCGCCCGCGCGTGCCGCGCATTCATTGACGAAGACATATCGCTCGGATCGAATCCGCTGGTCTCCTCGCGAATCAGCTTCGGATCGCGCGGGAAGTTCGAGCTGACAAAGTATCCGTCTTTCGTTCTCCACATCGGCGTGTTCTTCAAGCCGAGTTCGAGATAAGCGATCTCGCCGGTCTTGCGGTCGCCGATCAGCCAGTCGTTGGCGTATCCCCCGTTGTTCCCTTCTTTGATAATGCGCGCGTAGTCGTCGATGCTCTCGGCATACTGCAGCGCCTTGCGCGAGCGCACAAACTCCGGCTTGCCCTTCGGGTCCCAGCCTTCGAATTGCGTGATAGTCGTCTCCGTGATCATGATGCCGGCCGCGTTCACGCCGAAATCGTCGTCACTGGTGATCACGCCGGGAAATCCGTCCATCAGAATGCGCTGCCCGTGCTGCGGCAAAATATCGAAGATGACCACCCAGCGCTCGCCCGCCAGATAGCTTGTCCAGTTGTTGTGCGCGATCACGATCTGGTGGTCCTTGGTATAAGCGCCGGTCGCGATGAACGCGCTGCAATTGCCCGGAGCCTTCAACTTCGGCGCTCGGGCTTGTTTCTCCCGCTTATTCAGCCAGGGCACGTAGTAGTCCGGGACTTCTTCAAACGCGTTGAGCGCGACAATGTCATATACATCCAGGTCGACGCCATGCGCCTTCACGCCATTGGCAATGCCCTGCAGCTCCTGCTGATACTCGGCGTCTACGTGCGGCCAGAGCATCTCGCGCGCGGTCTTGCGAAAAAATTCCCAATCGCGCTGCGTCTGGTGCGTATCGAAAAGCTTGATGGCCTCGAGTGCGTCGGCAATCTCGGCAGCCAGCAGAAACCCGTGCTGGTAGCCGATCTCGGAGGGCGAGCCTTCCAGATGAACGTAGGTCCAACCACCCTGCTGGAAGCGGTAAGCCTTCTGCAGCCTCGGATCGGAGGAAGTCGAGCCCGTCTCTTGCGCCTGCGCCGCGGACATTGACGCAACCATAATCCCTATACCGATCACTACTGCGAAAGCGATTACCCTCGCGAAAACAAACCAGGAACGCCCCTGCCTCATGGAATCCTCATTCCGTTCGAGTCTTTTTGAGCTCAAGTCTTTTTTGCTTCCGATCTGCGACAACCGCTACTGGACGCCATTCTAGCCTAGTCTCCGCAAGTTATCTGCATGTTCTTGCAACCGCGAGCAACCCCGTTTTTCTGCATCGCTTGCACTTCCTTCCGTAGTAATATGGCGACCCTGAACTAATTCGCCTGAATTCCTTCGGAGGATGCCTGTGAAATTCCGTGACTCTTCAAGTATCGCATTGGCCCTGCTCATGATTCTGCCCGCGCTGATGTCCGCGCAGGATTCCCTGCCGCTCGCCCATCATGTTTCCGCGAACGTCCCGGTGCAAGCAACGCAATCCACCCACGCACTGTCCGCGGATCGCCCGCTTGAGCCGGCAGCGGAGCCGCGACTCGAAAGCCCCACGGCGCACAACTGGCAGTTGCAGGCCACTCTGCCGGGCGCGGTAATTCACGACCTCTCATTCGCCTCGCCCACAACCGGTTTTGCGGCTGCTGAGGGAGGCCAGATCTGGAAGACCACAAATGGCGGTAAGAGCTGGACCGAAGTCCTGAACCTGGGCTATCCCTACTACTTCTACGGTGTAAACGCGCTGACCACGGATGATGTAGTCATCTCCGGCTTCTACGATTCCACAACTTTCGAAGGCCTCATCCGCTGGAGTCACGACGGCGGCCAAACCTGGAGCAGCGACGTCGATCTAACCAGCTCCGGCTGGGTGCAGCGCGTGCGTTTTGCCAACACTAATCACGGACTGATCATGGACTTGATCGGAGGTTCTACCGGCAATCTAGCTCAATACACAACCGACGGCGGAGCCGCCTCCACCGACTGGATTACCGTGGTCGATAATCCTCAGGGCAACTGGTATGGCCTGCAATTCAGCCTGCTTACCAACTTGCACGCTCGCGCTTCCGGCATCAATTTCTGCAGCAGCGGAAACGGCGGAGCCAAATGGACCTGCGGCCCCTCGGTCGACTCCGTTTTCGACGGCCCGGTTTTTTTTCTGAACGATACTTACGGCTGGGTCGGCGGCGGAGAGATTAGTCCGAACGTGGAAGGCTGGGCTCACATGACCACCAACGGCGGCAAGACCTGGAGCGCTCGCACTCTGGACGGTCCCTGGCCGATTCGCGAAATACTGTTTCTCACGTCCAAGGTGGGCTGGGCGGCCGGCGGCAATATCTACACTGGCGTCGGCGGCATCTACTACAGTGGCAACGGAGGCCAAACCTGGTCGGTGGACGTCACCACCAACGCCGAGATGGATGCTTGCGACAGGCAGCCTTCGAACCCCGGGTACCGCGTGTGGTGTGCCGGCTACGACTCGTCATTTAACGGAGTGATTTACTCGGTGGATATCAAGTAGGAGTGACTCCTTTCGGAAGCAAATCCACTGGACACAAAAAGGAGGAGCGCATTTCCGCGCTCCTCCCGCCTCCATCAGAAACTTAACCGTTCAGTTAAATGTTCGTCCGCTGTTCCGTGTGCCGCTGCAAATACCAGCACGGCACATATCCAGACCGTGGAAAAAGCGCGTTGACGCAGGTTTGCGCCTCCGGTGGATTGAAGATGAATACGGTCTTGCCACTTTTTTGCAGCACCGCGTCATAGCTTGTGACCGTGATTTGTCCAAACGGTTGGCGATTCGCCGCTACGCGATAGCGGAATACAACATAGTCAACGGCATACGCGGCCGCCGTCACACCCAGCACCGATAGAAGTACCCCGGCAACAAATCGCTTCACGAAATGCCGGATTCTCGCGCTCAAAACTGGGCTCACGCTACGTAAATATACGGTGCGCAATTATATCGTGATTGTGCTTGACTTCGAGGCGGACAGGGGATAACGTGCCTCCGGTGTGCCGTTCCATTAGCCCTGTAGATGCTAGCTAGAGGGGACACGACGGGGCCGGGAGCGTCCTTTCAGGAACACGCAAGACGGGTTACCCAGGCTCAAGATTCGTCCACAAGCACGCAGTGCCACGGCTAACCCCGCCCTGGAAGGAGGAATGGAGGGCGTATGTCCCCCCGATCGTCCCTCGTTCTTCTGGAATTCAACGAACTCACTCCTGCCTTAATGGACAGGTTCATTGCCGATGGCACCCTGCCAAACTTTGCCCGCCTGCGTGAGAGCAGTGAGGTTTTCGTCAGCGATGCGGAGGAGCAGGAACCCTATCTGGAGCCGTGGATCCAATGGGTGACGGTGCACACCGGCGTCCCCTACTCCGAGCACGGTATCTTCCGGCTTTCCGAGGGACACAAGCTGCAGCACAGCAACGTGTGGGACCTCGTCTCGAAAGGAGGGCACACAGTCTGGGTCTGCGGCAGCATGAATGCGAACCGCGAAAACGGCACAAGAGGTTATCTGCTTCCCGATCCCTGGTCAGCGGATCTTACGCCGCAACCTGAGGCCTTGCTGCCCTACTTCCGTTTCGTCCAGCAAAACGTTCAGGAATATACCAACGACCGGGTTCCCCTGAGTAAGTCCGACTACTTGCGATTCATGCGGTTCATGATGGCGCATGGACTGTCGGCGAATACCGCAGTCTCTATTTTCCGGCAGCTGCTTTCGGAAAAAAGAACTGGAACCGGCCGATGGCGTCGCGCTTTCATTCTGGAGAAGTTGCAGTTTGACGTATTCAGTGCGGTGTTCCGCCGCATCCGGCCTGCTTTCTCAACTTTTTTTCTGAACAGCACCGCTCACATGCAACACCTTTATTGGCGCTATCTGGAGCCGGAATTGTTTACGCTTCCGCTCGATCAGAAGAAGCAACTCGAGTACGAATCATCCATCCTCGAAGGCTATGTGGCCATGGACAAACTCTTGGGCCGAATGCTCGCACTGGTCGGCAAAGATGCCATCGTCATACTCTCAACGGCATTAAGCCAGCAACCCTGCTTGAGGTATGAAGAGCAAGGTGGAAAGCGGGCTTATCGTCCAAAGGACTTTGCCCAACTTCTAAGCCGCGCAGGTATAACCAGCCCTTGCCGTGTAGAGCCAGTTATGGCCGAGCAGTTCTGGCTTCGTCTGGATGACGTTGCGAGCGCTACCGACGCACAAACGAAGCTCGCCTCTTTGAAGGTGGAGCAGGAGGAGGCTGTCTTTGCCAAACGCGATGGTTGTAGTGTATTCGCCAGTTGCAGCATCCATCATGGCCTGCCGGACGATGCCACGCTGCGAATTGGGAATCTCGACGCCGGCATACCCTTTTTTGGGCAATTATATCCTTGACACATATGTTGATTTAGGCTATAGTTGTGTTCATGGACGCCCCGAACACACTCCAAGAAGCAATCGTTTACTTCTCCGATCCTGACCGCGCCTTCGAATATGCCAAGAAGTTGCGCTGGCCGGATGGCAAAGTAGTTTGCCCACGTTGCAACGGCTCTAAGCATTCGTTCATCAAGACCCGTCGCATCTGGTTCTGCTACGACTGCAAGAAGCAATTCACTCTGAAGCTGGGAACGGTTTTCGAGGACTCGCCTCTTGGACTCGATAAATGGATGACTGGTTTTTGGTTGCTGGTGAACTGCAAGAACGGCGTCTCCAGTATGGAGATTCACCGCGCTTTGGGCATTACTCAGAAGGCGGCATGGTTCATGCTGCAACGCCTTCGGCTTGCTATCCAAGATGACTTCTACGGTTCGAAGCTCGGCGGCAACGGCGGGGAAGTAGAAGTAGACGAATCGTTCATCGGCGGCAAAGCACGTAACATGCACTTGAGTGAACGCAAGCGCCGAATCACTGGGACTGGCACCAAAGACAAGATCGCTGTCATGGGCATCTTGGAACGTGGCGGGAAGATTCGCACCACCGTTGTACCGAATCGCAAGAAGCATGAGTTGCAATCGCAGGTTCGCCAGCATGTAGAAGCTGGCGCGGCCCTCTACTCCGATGCTCTGCTTTCCTATAGCGGATTGGCTTCCGACTATGCGCATCAGGTTGTCGATCATGCCGTGCAATATGTCGATGGCCGCATACACACTAACGGTCTTGAAAACTTCTGGAGTCTCCTCAAGCGCGGCATCTCTGGCACGTATGTTTCGGTTGAACCTTTTCATCTTCACCGTTACCTTGACGAACAAACTTTTCGGTTTAACAACCGCAAGCACATGAACGACGGTCAACGCTTCGCGCTGGCAATGTCCCAGATCGGCGGCAAGCGTCTCACCTATACCGAGCTAACAGGTAAAGACCAATCGCCGCGCCACGAAGCGACAGGGGCGCGGGAAACGCAAGTCCCGTTCTAGTCCTTGCCGCGTTTTTTCTTCTTGGGGGCAGTGAGTTTTCTGCCCTCTTTTCTTGCTTTACCAATCGCTTCCTTCGGCACTTTGAACAGTGCTATCATGCCGCGTTCAAAGTTCTCGCGTGCTTTTGAGCCTTCGATGCATTCGGGGTGCCTCATTTAACCTCCACTTCTTGATTCGGGAAAGTCTGTATTCTGTTAGCTCCTACATAAGTGCCGCCAACCGACAATCTCTTGGGGATAGGTTGAGACAAATAAAAAGCGCTATTCTTTGGGCTTCCATACCAATACAAGTAATCGCCTCCATTGGTTTCGTGGATTGTTGCTGTGATGGCAAAATGGTCTAACCCCGTGCCCAGCGGGGCGTTGACTATTTCATTGCCATGTACCCCGTTCGAAAGCGAGAAATTCTGCGCGACATTCTTCACATCGGTAACCCGCGCTGGATTGAAATTGACCAGAGCCATCGTTACCTTCAGGCTCGCATCCGGAGGTATCCTGTCACAGTGAATCTTATATCCGGCATTTGTAGCCAAAAAATCCATGCCCTGTTTTTGGTGGTTCGCTAAATCTTCTATCCAAATCCTGGCATTCATTCCGAATTTATCCTCATACGAAAAGCCGGACAATTGACTCGCCTGCGCTAACGCTGCAACGGGAAAATCTGGCCTGACCAGCAAGTTGATATCGTCATAATTGTCTTTTGTCGGATTGGTGAATATCGCGGTCAGTTCTGCATAGTAGGGACGCCATGATATTCCTGCTGGCCCATCGCCTACGGAATAATCCAACCCTACGCTCAAAGTGGAGACCCTTAGGGGTGCGGATACAAACACGATTGAAACGCTATACCAGACGCCGAAAGCGATGACGATTGTCCATCCAGTCAGCCTGATTGGAAGGCGACGAAGAGCCGGTTCAGCGTAGATTTCTACTGCCAAGAGCAATAGTCCGCAGTAGACCAAGAAAACCGAAAGCCAAAAAAAGTTCGGGGTGGTGATCATAGTGAGACCACCAACAAGGAAGGTGAACCCACCAACGCGAAAAATCCATACAAGAAATGGCGGCACTTCGGAATGTTCTTGGGGAGCCGAGGACGGCTTAGACAACTCCTCGGACACACGCTCGTCTTGAGATAGAACCATCTCTTGGCAAGGTATGATAAATCCGTTAGCAACAGATGCAGGCTTAAAAGGAATGACGATCCGCTTCCAACGCTCTTTGATTTTGGCTGCGGACTTCTTTGCCATCCTCCGGCTAACCATGTTTGGAATTGTCGCAGAAACTTGCATGTGTCGCAAGGATATAATTGCCCTTTTTTGACGTGTTCTACACTTTGGAGGGAGGCAAGAGCGGGATGCACCACCCGGATGGGATCCTTTGGATTCGTCATCCTTCGCGGACCCATAAAGTGCATACCCAGCAGGTGCCGTTGCTTTCAGTTGCCCCCACAATCCTCGATCTGCTGGAAGTCGACAAACCCGCATACATGAGTGGAGAATCGCTTTTTCGCAATCCAACCGGGAGGCTTGCTTCCGGCCAGGACGAGGATATTGCAGCACAACCCCGACTGCGGTCCGCCTGACCGCAGCCGGTCGGTAGCCGTCTCCCAGCACGGTTTTGTGTTTGCGGATTTGGCAGCTCTCTGCGATCATGGCTGGGTTGTCGACGCTCTCGTTGACAACTCCATGCTTCGACAGGCAAACTACCGCATTCGCTGCCTGCGGCCTGCGGCGAGCCCTTGCGGGCAATTCAGAGGACAGGTTGCGGGTCTAAGACGTAATCTATCGCCATGGAGCAACAGCTCTCCTATACGCTCGATTCCACTTTGGAAACCGTGGACCATGCGGAAGAAAGCGCTACTCGCGTTGCCACCGAATTGGGTTTTGGGGAAGACGAAGTGATGCAGATTTCCATGGCGGTGCGCGAGGGTGCGATCAACGCCGTACTGCACGGTAACAAATACGCTCCCGATAAGAAAGTAATCCTGGCCTTCGAGCGAACCGGTGAGGACCTCGTCATCACCATTCGCGACCAGGGCAAAGGTATTGACTTGAACGGAATTCCGAATCCTCTCGCTCCGGAAAACCTGCTCAAGACTTCAGGCCGTGGCATTTTTCTCATGCGTTCTTTTATGGACGTGGTGGAAATCCGCCCGTCCCAGACAGGTACAGAAGTGAAACTCATCAAGCACGTCCACGGATATTCCATGGGCAACAAGGAGGGTTCTCAGTGAGCATGAAACTTAGCAGCCGGCAGGTGGACGGAGTCACCATTGTGGATTGCAGTGGACGGATCACTCTGGGCGAGGGCAGCGTTACCTTGCGCGACACCGTACGCGATCTGCTTTCCAAAGGCAACAAGAAGATCATCTTGAATCTTGCCGAAGTCAACTACATCGATAGCTCCGGCATCGGCGAACTGGTCAGCGCCTTCACCACCACCAAGAACCAGGGCGGCGAACTCAAGCTGCTTCACCTCACCAAGAAGGTGCACGACCTGCTCCAGATCACCAAACTCTACACCGTCTTCGACGTAAAGGACGACGAAACCGCGGCGGTTAAGAGCTTCAAATAAACTTGTCGCTGTGAAAGGGCGCGGCTTCAAGCCGCGCCGCTAGCGATCACACTTGCGCAGTCCTAACCCCTTGTCATCCTGAGGCAGCGGAGTCGCCCGCGAAGCGGGCGACTCCCAACGAAGGACCTATGCATCTCGCGGGCAGCGCCACCCTTTCCAAACAATTTCACCATGAGACTGAGGGTGCCTCACTTCCCGCTTCCTTTGCGAGAAAGCCTGCCCTGATCCATCATCGCCCCAGCAAAGGAACTAAATCCGGCGAACGCAAAAAGGAAACTCCGCGCCAAGAATCCAACCCGGCGAATTATCCACACCCCCAATGTGACCTCTGACCTTGTTCCCACCCTTCCACTTGAGCGATTCTGAAAGCGACCATGCCCCAAATTGAAGTTCAAAGCGAGCAACTCTCCCAAACGGCGGTCGAAATCCATCGCAGCCAGCCCCTAACTCCCCTGTCCGTAATATTTTGCGGGCAAGTCCTTACTTTTCAATATTTTGGTCAGATCAAGCCATTATCGGTCCGCCCGCAAACTATTCAAAACAGAGATTTTACAAGATCGATCCGCAATTTTTTTTAATCCTGAAATCTGCCTGTCGAGCGCGGCTTAGTACCCTAGGCGCCCTGTCAGAAGGGCCAGGCGTCCACTATTTTTATGTCCACGCTAAATAATGTCGCAGTGTTAGCGCTCCTTCTATCACCGACCGCAGCCTTCGCCTCCGACTGCCTCCCCATTCGCGAAGCGAGCCAGCACGTCGGCGAAACCAAATGCATCACGGGAAAAGTCCTGCATGTGAAGGCCGGCGCCAAAGGAGTCCACTTCATCGGTTTCTGCGAAGAGCAGGCGGCATGCCCGTTTTCGGTGGTAGTCTTCGCGTCCGATCTTAAAGATGTTGGCGACGTCCGCCGCCTCGAAGGCCGCGTCATCGAAATCCACGGCCCGGTGAAACTCTACGACGGCCGCGCCGAAATCATCCTGAACCGCGTCAGCCAACTCACCGGCGGCTCAACCTTGATCCCTCCCATGCCCAAGAACTATGACGTCGAAAAACAAGGCCACTACAGCGCCGGTCGCATGCGTCCCACCAAAAAGCCCGCGAAAGTCAAAGGCACGCCCAACACCACCGCAACCTACGGCAACGAGGCCGACGTGGAAGGAGAACCGCCGCAGTAAGTCCGTTTCCCGGCAGATGTACATAAACGACGGCAATATGTTCATCGCGTGATAAACTGTATTTGTGCCGAAGGAGCGCGCGATGAACACGCGGACCAATCGATCCCATAAACATTTTCAACTGGACGCAATGAAAATCAAACGCGCCCAAAAGGCTCTGCGTGCCAAGACCGAAACGGAAACCATCGAGCGGGCCTTAGACCTGGCGATCGCCCAAGAGCGAAGCAACCGCCTGGCTCTGGAAGCCAACAATCGTTTCGTCAGAAGCGGTATCGTCATCGAAGATGTCTACGGCAACCTGGACGATTAGATCTGGATGATCAGATGCACACCGCCCTGCTCGATTCCTCCATCTATGTTTCCGCCCTGCGTAGCGCAGAGGCCGCGGCCGCGCTCGAACGACTCGCTGCCGGTACGATTCTATGGCTGAGTGCGGTTGTGCTGGAGGAACTTTATGCCGGCGCACGTGAGCACCGCAAAGTGGTAGAGCAGTGGGAGAGGGACTTCGACCGAGCGAGGCGAATCCTGGTGCCGAATCTCAGCGATTGGATTGATGCCGGCAAAGTGCTGCGACGTCTCGCGGACAAATACGACTACGAGAAAATCGGACGCGGACGGCTCACCAACGATGCGCTGATCGCCATGAGCGCCGCCCGAATGGGCATTCGCATAATCACCGGCAACGAAAAAGACTTTCGCAAGCTGGCCGAATTCCGGACTTTCGCCTGGCAGGTCGTCACCCTTTGAAATTGCCCTCCTCACACCATCCCCTTCCTCAACTCCTCCAGCGGATACCTCGTCCCTCGCCACACGATGCCGTCGTTCCACAGCGTGTGCGCCATCGATCGCAGCAACGTATAAATAAACAGCGCCGTGCTCACCGGATGCAGCAAAAAATAATAAGCCGGAACTCCGGACCGCCAAGACATTCCCAGATAAATCAAAAACATGGACCCGAGCGCCACGGCATAAGGCACCCGTTCCCACCCATGCGCCAGCCACACGCCAAGAAACGGCATGAGATTCAGGAACGCCAGTCCAAAGGCCGAGATGAGAGTGCGCGGCCACTGGAACGACAACACCGCGAAGAAGTTCTTCGTCAGATTGTTGACCACTCCCATCGCGCCATTCGCCCAGCGAATCGAAATCAAGTTACCGCCAAAAACATTGCGCTGCGCAAAGCCGGCGTTCTTCACCACTTTTCCCAGCTTCATGTCGTCGAGCACTTCCATGCGCAGCGCTTCATAAGTTCCCACCGACTCATACACGCTGCGGCGAATCAGGTTGAAGGCGCCCACGCCCATATGATCCCGCGACTTTGGATCGGCCACCTTCCACGGGCGGTGTCCAAAAACAAACAGAGTCTGAAAAAAAGCGATCATCATGTACTCGCCCGGCCGCTTCATGATCATCCGCGGAAACAACACAACGTGATCCGCCTTCTCCGCCTCGGCATAAGCCAGCGCCCGCCGCACCGCATCCGCCTTGAACAAAACATCGGCATCGGTAAACAGCAGCCAGTCGCTTGTCGCCTCCTTCGTTGCCGTCCACATGGCATGCGTCTTCCCCAACCACCCCGCCGGCAATTCCCGATGATGAATCACACGAAGAACCGGGTTCGGGAAGTGGGGATTCCCAGCCATCCGCTCCATGATCTCCCCGGTCCGATCCGTGGACCGATCATCCACCGCGATCACTTCATAATTGTCGTAATCGAGTTGCAGCAGGAGGGTCAGAGCTTGCTCGATGTCCTCTTCTTCATTCCGCGCCGGCACAATAATCGAAACTCGCGGATTGCCGCAAGCAAGATTGCCCGAAGCCGCAACTGGATTGCGGTTCCACTCCGGTTGGGAAATATCGGCAACACTGGGCATGCCGATCGCAGCATCCACGATGCGAGAGAACCACGCCAGCGCGAGAATTATGCCGGCAATCCAATGAAAGTAATGCATCCGTGCTTAGGTCTTCCCTGCCCCTGTGGTTTGCGCAATCGGCGCGTCGTCGATTTGCACCGGCGGCGCAAATCGCATTCCATAAAACAGTATGGCAGAGGAAAGGGCAGTCGCCATCACCGGAGCCACGAAAGCCAGCCGCAGTGAGTAGCGATCGGACATGTAGCCGATCAAGTACGCCGAGGGCACATCTCCCAGCAAGTGAAAAATAAAAATATTTACCGCCAGCGCCGCCGCGCGAATATGTGCTCCCACGGAGTTGATAACGGCTGCGTTGAGTGGGCCGGTGTTCAGCAAGAGCAGGAACTCTGCCGCGAAGATAGCCACAACCATCTGCCTTCCGCTGGCATGAATCGCAATCCACATTGCAGGAATTCCAAGAGTGAGGCTGACCGCGGAGACTAAATAGTGGGCGGCGCGAGTCTTGCGGAGCAAAGCGTCAGACAGCCAGCCGCCAGCCAGTGACGCCACCAAGCCATTGACGGCGATACTCAAACCAAAAAGGTTGTTGGCTTGCCCCAACGTGTACCCGTGTACCCGGTGCAGAAACGTAGGCATCCACACCTGCAGTCCGCCTAGCGCGAAAGTCATCATCGCCATGCCAAAAGTTGCCGTCAGGAACGCGGGATTGCGCGCCAGTCCTCTGAGCGTGTCCCGGCTGGGCGATTTTTCCAAATGATCGAACTGGCCATAGGCCGGTTCCGGAATGAAAACGAGTAACAGTGCAAGCAGAGCACCGGGCGCGGCTCCCACATAAAACGGCGCACGCCATCCATACGCAGGTCCCATCAATCCGCCCAAGACATAACCCATCGCCGTTCCAACGGGAATCGCCAAATAGAAAACGCCCATCACGCGCCCGCGCTGATTCTCCGGGAACATGTCGGCCACAAAGGTGGGGGAGAGAATTACAAAACTTGCCTCGCCAATTCCCACCAGCGTGTGCCGAATCACCAAACCCGTGAAATCGTGCGTGAACGCCGTGAGCAGCGTCGCGCCACTCCAGATGAGGGCCCCGGCAATGATGACGGACTTCCTCGAGAACCGCTCCGCCAGCGGCCCCATGAAGGGCGCGGCGCACATGTAGAAAATAAAGAAAACGCTGGTGAGCAGACCAAACGCGGCGTCGCTGCGATGAAATTCCGCCTTCACCAGATCCTGCACCGCGAACAGCACCGAACGGTCCACATAGTTCAGCAGATTCAGCGCCGTAAGCAGAGCCAGGGCCGTGCGGGGATAGAGTTTCGCGGAGTTCACAAGATCGAGCGAATATAGCACGCCCGCAATGGAGGATGCGGACCGCGCCGACCACTGCAGGACAGCGACTCACGCAGATTGACTGAGGCGCCATTTGTCGCTATCATAGACGACAAATGGTAAACGAACTTCAGGCGGTTGCCCGAGAGCTTGGCGGACGCCGCACCTTGGGTCGCGTTCCCGCCACCGATCATGATCTGCGGGAAGCCATCCGCAAAGGATTCCCGCCCGCGGTCGTGGAGGCGCTGATGCGCGCCTCAGGTCTCACTCTGAAAGAATTGGCTGACGCTCTCGATCTTTCCACACGCAGCCTGCAGCGCCGCCGGCGCAGCGGCCGCCTCGCCCGTTTCGAGTCTGACCGGCTGTATCGCCTGGCTCGCATCGTTGCGTTAGCCGAAGAAAGTCTGGGCGACCACGGCCGCGCACTGCTCTGGCTCAAGCGCTCCAACCGCGCCTTAGGGGGCTCATCGCCGCTCGCCTCCATCGATACCGAACTGGGCGCGCGCCAGGTGGAGAACGTGCTGGGGCGCATCGCCTTCGGCGGAATCAGTTGACCCGGCTCTATCGCATTCTCCGCAAAGCCTATGGCCACGCGCCCTTCGACGGTGAGGGTGCTTATCGTTATGGCGGACGATGGTCCAGCAGCGGTACGCGTCTCAGCTACACTTCAGAGCATCAGTCGCTCGCCATGCTGGAATATTTTGTTCACCTGGATCCCGGCGAGACGCCCGAAGATTTGATTCTGGCTTCCACCGATGTTCCCGACAATGTAACTCGCGAGCGAATGCAGACCGCCGCTCTTCCCCCAAACTGGCGCGACACTCCCGCCCCGGCCGTGCTCGCGCACTTCGGCGATCAATTTGTGCGGAAAGGAAAAAGCTGTTGCCTGGTCGTTCCTTCCGCCTTAAGTCCCAGGGAGAGCAACTGGCTGCTGAATCCGCAACATTCCGACTTCCAAAAGATTGTCGTCCTCCCGGCCGAGCTACTCAGCTATGATAAGCGCATGTTTGCCGCCGACCGGCACCGGCAAAAGCATGTTGCGCCTAAGCGGCAGAAATCTGTTTGACCGCGATTTCAAGCCGCGTCCGCAT